>Ga0307470_10000211_pt1 | contig 38580 bp, 38 predicted proteins | sample atmos_gasesAM3C__FD_204565 | JGI IMG/M metagenome (GOLD analysis project Ga0307470, IMG submission 204565) | Hardwood forest soil microbial communities from Morgan-Monroe State Forest, Indiana, United States - atmos_gasesAM3C_05 | ecosystem: Environmental > Terrestrial > Soil > Temperate forest... | reverse complement strand
GCGTCATCATCGTCGCCGACAACGGCGTCGCGCCGGCGCAGCAAACGCTCGTCTCGGTGACCAAGCCGATCGAAGAGGCGATGAGCGGGATCCCCGGAATCTCGCGCATCAAATCGACAACCGCGCGTGGCTCCGCCGAGGTCGATCTCTTCTTCGACTGGAAGACGGACATCGTGCAGACGCTGCAACTGGTGCAGACGGGCGTATCGCAGCTCGCGTCGAAGTTGCCACCGGGAGCGACCTTCACGCGCACGGAGCGCCTCACGTTTGCCGTGTTCCCGATCATCGGATACAGCATCACGTCGCCTGTGCGCGATCCGGGAACGTTGCGCAATCTCGCCGAAGTCACGCTCCGTCCGCCGATCGCGCGGATCGACGGCGTGGCCAGCGTCGAGGTGCTGGGTGGGCAGTTGCGCGAGTATCACGTGCTCATCGACCGCTCGCGGCTCGAGGCGCGCGGCGTCTCGCTGCAACAGGTTTCGGATGCGGTGCGCGGCTCGAACGTGATCAATTCGCCGGGCCTCATCAACGAGAATCATCAACTCGAGCTGGCACTCGTCAGCGGGCAGGCCACTTCCCTCGACGATGTTGCCGCGATCATCGTGACCACGGTCAATAACGTACCGGTGCGCGTCGGCGACGTCGCCACCGTCAGCCCAGGACTCGAGCCGCGATTCACGATCGTCACGGCGGACGGACGTCCCGCGGTGCTCTTGAACGTGCTGCGGCAGCCGACCGCGAACATTCTTTCGGTGGCCGACGGCGTGAAGGCGGAGCTGGCCGCTCTTCGTAAACAACTTCCGCGCGACGTCGAGATCAAGCCCTACTACGATCAGTCGCTGCTCGTCAGCGGATCAGTGTCGTCGGTGCGGGACGCGATCCTCATCGGCCTCATTCTGTCTGTCGCCATTCTCTACGGCTTCCTCCGCAACTGGGGGACGACGCTCGTGGCCACGCTCGTCATTCCGGTCACCGTCCTCGTGACCTTCGTGGCGATGTGGATCGTCGGCCTGAGTTTCGATCTGATGACGCTGGGCGGGGTGGCGGCGGCGATCGGACTCGTCATTGACGACGCCATCGTCGTCGTCGAGAACATCTACACGCACATGCTTCGCGGCGAGTCGCGCGCCGATGCGGTGCATCGAGCGATCAGCGAGATCTCCGGTCCGATCATCGGCTCGACGATCACGCCGGTGGTCGTCTTCCTGCCGCTCGCGCTGCTGACCGGCGTCACCGGCGTCTTCTTCCGATCGCTGGCGCTGACGATGAGCGTGGCGCTGCTGACGTCGTTGTTCCTGGCGCTGACGTTTACGCCGGTGCTGGCGGAACAATTCGTTCACGTGAAGAAACGCGATCGCGAGGTCTCGGACGCGACCGATCACGAATCCGAGGATGAGCACGGACCGTTGCTCACGCGTCTCATCAATGCATACGAGTGGCTCCTCGCACACGCGCTGGCGCGGCGGCCGATGGTGCTCGTCGTCATCGCCGTCCTGGCCGTGCTGACCTTCTTCATCTACAAAGGTCTCGGTTCTGAGTTTCTCCCCGAGTTCGAGGAGCACGGCTTCATCCTCGATTACAACGGGCCTCCGGGCGCGTCGCTCGACGAGATGGACCGGATGCTTGGACACGTCGAACGGATGCTGAAAGAGAATCCGGGCGTGGACAGCTACTCGCGGCGCACGGGTGCGCAGCTCGGCCTGGCGGGGATTACCGAATCAAACCGGGGAGACTTCGCCGTCAAGTTGAAAGATTCCGCGGCGACCGATGACGTGGTCAGCGATCTTCGCCACAAGATCGAATCGAGTGAGCCCGCGCTACGCGTCGAGTTCCCGGGCATCCTCTCCGATCTGATCGGCGATCTGGTCAGCGCTCCGCAGCCGATCGAGATCCGCGTTTTCAGCGAGGACGCGGCGGCCTTGCGGCGCGCGGCGGAGCAGATCGCCGCGTCGATCGCCAAAGTCGATGGCGTCGTCGACGTATTCAACGGCATCGTCATCAGCGGTCCCGCCGTCATTTTTCAGATCGATCCGAAACGCGCCGCGCTGTACGGCGTGACTACCGCCGACGTGAACGAGGCGATGACGACGGCTCTCGGCGGCGACGTCGTGTCGAACGTCATCGAGCACGGGCGCACCGTCGGCGTACGCGTGCTCCTCGGCGGGCCGCGTCCGCAACTCGCCGATTTGCGGGCGCTACCGATTCGCGCGCCGTCGTCGAACAGTTACGTGAGGATCGATCAGATCGCGACGATCAATTACGAGTCGGGCCAGACGGAGCTCGAGCGCGAAGGACTGCGACAGTCTCTGTCTGTCACCGCCCGCCTCGAAGGCCGCGACCTCGGCTCGGCGATCCAGGACATTCAATCGAAACTCGGCAGGGAACTGCATCTGTCGGCCGGCACGACGATCGAGTACGGCGGCCTGTTCCAGGAGCAGCAAAGCTCCTTCCGCGAGCTCCTCATCGCCCTTGGCCTCGCCATCGCGCTGGTCTTTCTCGTGCTCGTCGTCGAGTTCCGCTCGTTTGCCCATCCCGCTGCGATCGTCAGCGGCGCCGTGCTCGCGCTGTCGGGCAGCCTGGCCGCGCTGCTGATCACGCACACGACGCTGAACGTGGTCTCGATGATGGGCCTGATCATGATCGTCGGCATCGTCTCGAAGAATGGCATCCTGATGCTCGACACCGTTGAAGATCACCTCCGCGGCGGCGAAGATCTGACGACCGCACTGCGCCGCTCCGGCCGCCGCCGTTTCCGCCCCGTGCTGATGACTTCACTCGCCGCGATGCTCGGGATGCTGCCACTAGCCCTGGCCCTCGGCTCCGGCTCGGAGTTGCTACAACCGCTGGCGATCTGCGTAATCGGCGGACTGCTCTTCGCGTTGATGCTGTCGCTGGTCGTGACTCCTACGATTTACGCGATGATTCGGGGGGAGTGATGTGTCACGCGAAGACGCGAAGACGCGAAGTGTTTTTCTTCGCGTCTTCGCGCCTTCGCGTGACACATCATCCCGCATCCGCAGGCCGCCCGAACAACCATCCCTGGCCATAGGCTATGCCTAACTCCCTTGCCGCATCCGCAGTCGATGCATCCTCCACTCCCTCGATGATGATCGCGCACGAAAACTCCGCGGCAAGTGCCACGAGGTTGCGGACGATCTTCGTCAGTGTCGGGTCGGCTTCGAAACGGGTGCCGAAGAGTTGGCTGATCTTCAAGTACTCGGGGCGGATGCGCTCGATCAATGGCAGGTGCGAGTAGGCCACGCCGACGTCATCGAACGCGAAACGGACGCCGAGGGTGCGCAGGCGTTCGATGGCTTCGAAGAGCGCGGAAGTCTGTTTGACCTCCTGCTGCTCGGTGATCTCGAGAACGACGCGGGAGAGATCGACTCCAAACTGCCGCGCCGTCGATTCCAATGCCATGACGACACCCAATCCTTCGAGCGCTGCCGGATGGACGTTCATGAAGATCAGCGGCGAAGGAAGCAGCGACGGTACCGCGCGCATCGTCGCTTCGATGCAGGCCGTCTCCAGCGCGGCGACACCGTGTTTGCGTGTTGCGTACGCAAAGAGCAGGTCCGGCCGCACGAAGGGCTCGCCGCCGCGGTACCGCGCCAGCGACTCGACGCCGTGTGTCGTCCCGTCAGCAAGCGAAACGATCGGTTGAAACATCGGGCGCAATTGCCCGCTGCCAATCACCTCGTCGAGCGTCGGCACCATCGTCAGCGACGGAGGCGTGGCGTCCGAGGGAGGAGTCAGGAGCGGCAGGAGAGAATCGATCGCGAACGGTTTCGAAAGCACGGCATCCGCACCGCGCCGTTCGGCCTCGGCCACGAGCTCGTCGGATGCGTGACCCGTCATCAGGATCACCCGTGTCGCCGGCGACACGCGAATGACCTCGGTGATGAAGTCGAGTCCTTCGAATCGGAACGAGCCGGAAAGCTTGACGTCGGTGAGGATGTCGGTGACCGGCTCGTTTTCGAGGATGATCTGTGCCGACTCCAGGTCGCGGCACACCACGATGCGCCGGCCGTCGCATTCGAGCGCGGCCGCCAAGCCGATTCCGATTACCGGCTCGTCATCGACGATGAGAAGACAGGAAGTCATGGAGTAGGGCGGACCTGGGGTGGAAAAGAGATCAGAGACAAAAGACAAGAGATCAGAGATTAGAGATAGGAAAAGCAGTCCTGATCTCTAATCTCTTGTCTCTAATCTCTTTTCCACTCCAAGCCCGGCCTACGTTGTACTACTTTGCTTTCTTCTTTGCGGCGGGATGAACCGCGGCCGACTTGATCTCGGCCAGTTTGGCCCGGTCTTTTGCGCGCTGCGCCGTGCGGCGCCGTTTTTCGATCGCCGTTCGCGCTTTGTCTCCATTGATCTTTGACATGATGCCTCCGGCTGCCACCTTATCAGGTCGCGCCGTCTCGTGAGCTATTTCTTCGCTTCGAGAGTGGCCAGGTCGGCCAGCACGTCATCGCTGTGCGTCGCCGGCTTCACCTTGAGATAGACCTTGCGGATGACGCCCGAGGGGTCGATGAGGAACGTGTTGCGCGCGGCGTACATCGTGCCGTCGTGGTCCATCACCGAGCCGTACGAGCTGGAAACGGTGTGGCTGGTGTCGGCGAGAAGCTTGAAGCTGAGGCCCTCTTTCGTGCAGAAGCCTTTGTGCGAGTCGACCGCGTCGAGGCTGACGCCGACGATGACGGCATTCTTTGCCTCGTACTTGGCGAGGTCGCGCTGGAAGTTGTGCGCTTCGAGTGTGCAACCCGAGGTGAAGTCCTTCGGGTAGAAGTAGAGGACGACCCACTTACCCTTGAACTGATCGAGCGAAACGTTTGCTGCTTCCTGGCTCTGCAGGCTGAACTTAGGGGCGGCGGTTCCTTCCGCGGGCGGCTGAGGCGCGTCGGCGGCAAATGTGTTGAACGCCAGCAAGGCGGTTGCGGCGGCTGCGAAGATGACTTTTTTCATGTGGAGCTCCTTGGCGCGTCTTCTACCACAGCGATGACGAAGTCGCGGGAAGCCTCACAGGAACGTCACGAAGGATAGCTAGAACCGTTTCACGCGGGACGCGGAGATGCGGAGTTGGTTACCTCCGTGTCCTCGGCGTCCCGCGTGAAACGGTTCTCACTTCTCGTGCGGAAGAACGCCTGACTCAACCTTCTTCTCGATGCGGCGATCGGGCGCGAGCCAGATCATCGCGACGGTGACGTAAATCGCGCCGGCGATCCAGCGCTCGTAAAACGAGAGCGGAATCGCGATGGCGTACAGCGCCGCCGAGATCTTACCTTTCACGTCATCGCCGACCGCCGCGAGGAGCGGGGAGTGCGGTCCCTGGTCGGCGATGATCGCGAATTGCAGGATGGTGTACGCGATCGCTGCCATGAGCAGAACCACTCCGTACGCGGCCAGTGGAATCGACGCGAAGTTGTTCTCTCCCATCCATCCGGTGATGAACGGCACCAGCGAGAGCCAGAACAGCAGGTGCATGTTCGCCCAGAGGATCCGGCCGTTCACGCGATGGACGGCGTGAAACATGTGGTGGTGGTTGTTCCAGTAGATGGCCAGAAAGATGAAGCTGAGCGCGTAGGTGAGGAGCGACGGGACGAGCGGCCCCAACGCGCTCCACGCCGTCCCGTGCGGTACATGGAGCTCTAGCACCATGATCGTGATGAGGATGGCGACCACGCCGTCGGTGAAGGTTTCGAGACGGGCTTTGGACATGGCGTCAGTTTAGTTTGGGTGTGCTTTTAACTCGTCTCTCACGCGAAGACACGAAGACGCGAAGATTACGCGTCACTTCAGCCCCTCGAACAACGCCACGTACACGTCGATCCCATCCCAGAGGTTCTGCAGACGGATGTTCTCGTTTGCGGCGTGCTGGTTGTCGTCGTGATTGGCAATCGGGAGGATCAGTACCGGCGTGTTGGCGGGCTGCTGGAAGAGGTACATCGGGATGCTGCCGCCGAGGGTGGGGACGCGGACGGGATCGTGACCAGCGGTGGTCATGAGCGTGGCGATCTGGTTCGAGAAGGGGAGGTCGAGCGGTGTGCGCGCCGGTGGGTAGCCGGAGCCCCAAACGGCTTTGACGAGCTTCGCGTGCGCGGTGCGCGTGGCTGTGTCCGGAGTCGTGCGAGCGATCGTGTAGCCGAGGGCTTCGAGGTGGTGCTCGACGAGCGCCTTCACTGACTCCGGCGTTTCCGCGGGCACCAGCCGGAAGTCGAGCGACGCCACCGCCTCGGTCTGAATCGTGTTCGACGCCTGCGCGCCGACGTGTCCCGACTGGATGCCTCGGACGTTCAACGCGGGCAGCATCAGCAGCTCGTTCAGCGGGCGGCCGTTCCCTTCGGTCTCCGCGATTGCGAACTCGTGCTTCAGATCCGCCTCGACAGGAGGCATCTTCGCGATCGCGTCCTGCTCGGATTTCGATGATGGCTTCACGTCGTCGTAGAAGTGCGCGATGAGAATGCGTCCGCTCTCGTCGCGCATCGAATCGATCAGGTGCGTGAGCCGCACGATCGGGTTCGGGACCCAGTTGCCGTAGTGACCGTCGTGCAGTCCTTTCACGGGGCCGTAGACCGTCAGCTCGAGATCGACCACGCCGCGTGCCCCGAAGACGAGTTGCATGCGCCGGCTCTGGTGTACCGGCCCGTCGCAGAGAATCCACGCGTCCGGACGAAGCACCTCGGGATACCTGGCCAGATACCGGCCAGGTGAGGTGAGCCCGCTTCTTCTTCGCCTTCGAAGACAAAACGCAGATTGACCGCCGGTTTGTGGCCCGCGGCGCGCAGCGCATCGAGTGCGGACGCCATTCCGATGATCGGAGTCTTGTCGTCGCCTGCGGAGCGCGCATAGATCCGCCACTCGGGGTTCAGCTCTCTTGCATTCCGCCAATCGATGTCGTTGCCTGCGGCATCGCGCATGACGGGAGTCCACGGCGCGCTCTTCCACTGAGTGGCATCGACCGGCTGTCCGTCGTAGTGTGCGTAGAACGCGATCGTCCGCGTCGCGCCGGTCACATGAATGTCTCCGATGACGATCGGCGGCGCGCCTTCGAGCGTGAGCAGCCGCGTGGGCACCCCTCGCTTCTCGAACATCGCCTGAACCGCGGCAGCGTTGCGCGCGATGTTGGGTGCGTCGGAGGCGAGGTTGGGAATCGCCAGAAGATCGACGAACTCGGCGATGACGGCGTGCTGATCAGGCTTCTGGCCGAGGGCGGTGGTGGCGAGAAGAAGGAGAAAGATGGTGAGGCGTTTCATCGCGCCTCACCATATCGCCGTTCTCAGCAATGGGGTTAGTGCTTGTGGTTTCGGATCATCTGCACGCCTTCGCCGATGGCTCCGCCGATCAGTGCGCCCTTCAGCGGCTGATGATGATCGATCGCTGCGCCGGCGACGGCACCGATGACCGCGCCTCGGGTCTGGCTGTAGTGGTGTCGGTGATGACGATAGTAATGATGCGTCGCAGCAAAGGTGCTTCCGGCAGGCAGAAGGAGCGCCAAGCTCAACATCGCTGCCTGGATCTTTTTGGTGGCCATTTGGGTGTTCCTCCTGGCCTGTACTAGTGCGAGATCGGTGCCGCTTAAACTCAACAGTAGACTGAATTTAGGTGGGAGCTGGGGTTGGGGGTGGGGGGTGGGATGAACGCAGTGCGTACCCCACGATCACACACCGTGTGGTCGGGGAGTGAAGTGACAAAAATTGTCGGCGTTTGCCGGATATCAAACGGTGCGTCTCCGTTTGCAAACGGTACATCACCGTTTCGAAACTGAACGCCGCCGTTTGCAAACGGTGCATCACCGTTTCGAAACGGAACGTCTCCGTTTGCAAACGGTACATCTCTGTTTCGAAACTGAACGCCGCCGTTTTGCAAACGGTACATCACCGTTTCGAAACGGAACGCCACCGTTTGCAAACGGAACGCGTAAAATTCGAAGCGGAGCGTCTCCAATTGCAAACGGAACCTTTCCAATGTCGAGGGGAGCGGTTTCGATATCGAGGCAGGCGGCGTCATTCGCGAGGGACTCAGAGCCGCGCTCCTTACCAGCTGGCGCCGTGCCGTTTACCCTGAGTCCCGCAGCATCGACCGTCCTGCACCTGCTCCCCGCTCCGATCTCCCACACCCCACTCCCCACCCCACACTTCCCACCCCCACTTCCCAAAAACAGAAAATCCGCTAACCTTGATCAGCAACAAACATTAGGAGGACGTCATGGCCAAAGGAAACAACGCTCGGAAGAAAGAAACGAAGAAGCCCAAGAAAGACAAGAAGTAGCGGTTCGATCGGGCATACATGTTTCGACTCGAGACGGATCGTCTCTTCATCCGGCCGTGGACGCCGGCCGACCGGCCGGCTTTCACCGGACTCACTGAAGACCCCGAGGTCATGCGGTATGTGCATGGCGGGCAGCCGTATGCCGAGGACGAAGTCGATGAATGGTTCACGCGTCAGGCACGCCAGTTGGCGGAGCACGACGTCTGCATGGGAGCGCTGATCGAAAAGGCAACCGGCCGCCTCGTCGGCATCGCCGGAACCCAGCCCCTCGGCACGACCGGCAACTTCGAGATCGGCTGGTGGCTGGCCCGCGACGTCTGGGGCCGCGGCTATGCCACCGAAGCTGGCGGTGCCGCCATGCGTCATGTGCTGGAAACGCTTGGCCACAAGCGCGTCGTTGCCATCATCGACCCCGACAACGAGCCCTCGAAGCGCGTCGTCGGACGTCTCGGCATGCACTACGAGTCCCGCGTCACCGGCGAGCAGCTGGGGCACCGCAAGCCGCAGATCGTGGTCGACCTCTTCGCCAAAGAGGCGTAGCAGACCCGGTCACGCGAAGACGCGAAGACGCGAAGGAGAAAAGCAGAGAAGCAGGTTGGTACCCGCCTGGCCTGTGACTTTGCTCTGCCTCTGATCCGGGCCGCCGCCGCAGGTCGATCTTCGTCAAGGGAACTCTTGAACACCTTCGCGACTTCGCGACTTCGCGACTTCGCGACTTCGCGTGAGCACCCGCCTGGCCTGTGACTTTGCTCTGCCTCTGATCCGGGCCGCCGCCGCAGGTCGATCTTCGTCAAGGGAACTCTTGAACACCTTCGCGACTTCGCGTCTTCGCGTGAGCACCCACTTGGCATGTCACTACGCCCTCCTTTGCATTCGGGCGTAGCATGTAAACATTCCCATGTGACAGGAGTCCAAAGCGACATGAAACAATGGATTGCTCTCGCGGTTGTCGCGCCGACACTCCTTCTCGGCGTTGAAAAGGAAACGTGCCCGTTCGGTCCGTTTGACCTCCGCTCGCCGCGCGAGCAGCAGGCCAGCCTGAACCACCAGCTATCGGTTGTTGCCGAGGCGGTGGCACCGAGCGGACGCCGTCGCTCGGCCGATCCTCCTGCCGGCGGCATCTCGTACCCGGTGTCGGTCAACTACATCGACGACGAGATCTTCGGCAAGATGAAGACAGACGGCATCCGGCCGGCTCCGATGTCCTCCGACGAAGAGTTCCTCCGGCGAGTGACCATCGACCTCACCGGCCAGATACCCGATCCTGCCACGGTGCTGGCTTTTCTCGCCGACAAGTCCGCGGACAAGCGGGCCAAGACGATCGACGCGCTCCTCGCCTCCGACGCCTTCAACGACCGCTGGACGATGTGGTTCGGCGATCTCGTGCAGAACGTCCAGGTCTCCGCGAACAGCCGTGAGTTCCCGCAGGGACGCAACGCCTATTACACCTACATCCACGATTCGATTAAAGCGAACAAGCCCTACGACCAGATGGTGCGCGAGCTACTTGGCGGCTCGGGAGACAGCTTCCTGACGGGGCAGCCGAACTACTGGGTGCGGCAGATCCAACCCAACGGTCCGATTCAGGACACGTACGACAACCTGGCCGCCGAATCGGGCCGGATGTTTCTCGGGATGCCGATGCAGTGCATCTCCTGCCACAACGGCCTCGGCCATCTCGATCAGGTCAACCTCTATCTGAAGGGACATGCCCGCTACGACTTCTGGGGCAACGCGTCGTTCTTCTCGCGCGGCCGCTTCGCCAAGTCCGACAAGAACGTCAACAACTCCAGCTACGTCATCACCGAAGCGGCCACCGGCTCCTATCAATTGAATACGACCTCGGGAAACAAGACCGCCCGCGCTCCGATCGGAACGCAGACCACCGTTTCGCCGTCGTTTCTCATGACCGGCGAGACGCCGCGTGCGGGTGAGGCCTGGCGCGATGCTTACGGACGCATGCTCACCGCCAACCCGCAGTTCTCACTCGCGGCCGTGAACTACCTCTGGCAAGAGATGTTCGGCCTCGCCATCGTCGAGCCGGCCAACAACATGGACCCGACGCGCTACGATCCGAACAACCTCCCGGCGGGACAAACCGTCCAGCCGAATCATCCCGCGCTTCTGACTCGCCTCGGCAACGACTTCACCGCCAATCATTACGACCTGCGCGCGATTCTGCGAACGATGGCGATGTCGAATGCCTACCAGCTTTCGACGCAGTACACCGCCAGCACGTGGAACGAATCGTGGACGCCGTACTACGCGCGCCACATTCCGCGCCGCTTGATGGCCGAAGCATTGCTCGACGCGGTGGCGAAGTCAACCAACGTGCCGATTACCTACACGGTCAGCGGAGGCCTGCCGGCGGTCACCTCGGCCATGAAACTCCCCGACACGCTCGAAGTGCGCGGCAATGTTTACGGACGCTTTCTCGACGAATTCGGCCGAGGCAACCGCGACGACGAGTCTCGCGACAATGACTCCTCGATTGCCCAGGCGCTCTCGTTGATGAATGACGGCACCGTGGTCGTGAACCGTACCCATCGGGCTACGGCGAATTCGACGGTGGCAAAGGTGCTGGCTTCGACCACAGATCCCAACACCATCGCGGATCAGCTCTATCTGAATACGCTGTCCCGCTATCCGACCGCGAGCGAGAAGGCACAGGCCGTTGCCTATCTGAAAAGCGGAACACTCGCCAACAAGACCGAAGATCTGCAGTGGGTGCTGCTCAACTCGCTCGAGTTTCTGTTTGATTGAGGACTGATGACCATGGCAAGACCGAGACTTCCAAAGAGCACGATCGAGTGCCCCGACTGCACGAAGGCCAGCGGCTTTCCGCTCGGCCAGAGTGAGGGCTTCTCCCGCCGCCGCTTCATGCAGATTGCCGGCACCGGCCTCGTGGCCTCGTACTTCGCCGACGTGATCAGCCCCCGCCTGCTGCAAGGCGCGACCACTGCCGGAGGCGTCTTTCTGCGCGCCACCGCGAAGAATGCCATCTTCATCTTCCTCCCCGGCGCGCCGAGCAACATCGACACGTGGGATCTGAAGGAAGGCTCATGGACGCCGTCCGACTTCAATCCGACGTCGTACGACAACAACAACGTGCGCTTCCCGCAGGGGCTGATGCCGATGACGGCCGCACAGCTCGACAAGATGACGTTCGTCCGCTCCGGTCTCTCCTGGGCGGCCGTGCACACGCTGGGACAGGCGTGGGTGCAGATCGCCCGGAATCCGGGTGGCGCGACCGGATCGATCGCTCCGCATATCGGCGCTGTCGTCGCGCTGGAGTCGCAAATCAATCGAAAGCCATCCGACGTTCTGCCGGGCTTCATCGCCCTCAACTCCACCGGCATCCCGGCATCCGGCTACTTCCCGGCATCGTATGCGCCGTTCCAGGTCGTGCCGGCCGCAACCGGTCTGCCCACCATCGCGCATCCCGATGGAGCCTCACGCTTCTCCGACCGCTGGTCGTTCATGCAGCAGCTCGACTCCGCCCGCACCACCGGCGCGCTCGGCAAAGCCACGCTGGACATGAATGACTTCTACACGCAGTCGAAGGCCTTGATGGATGCTCCCAACATCAACGCCGTCTTCAGTTTCTCGACGGCCGAGCACACCAAGTATGGCGCGACGACCTTCGGCGATTCGCTGATCGTGGCGCGCAACATCGTCGCGGCTGGCAAGGGAACCCGCTTCGTTCAGGCCACGCTCGGCGGATGGGATCACCACAGCGGCATCTACACGAAGCCCGCGAACGGAGTGAATTCGCTCTACACACAGTGCGCGCAGTTCGATCCGGCGTACGCATCGCTGCTCGCCGATCTGGCCACGATGCCGGGTTCTGTTTCAGGGAAGACGCTTCTCGATGAGACGCTCGTCGTCGTCGTGGCCGAGTTCGGACGCACCGTCGGTGTCCTCAACAATCAAGCGGGACGCGATCACAACCTCCGCATGACGACCGTTTGGGCAGGCGGCGGCATCCGCGGCGGCAATGTGATCGGGAAGACCGACGTCACCGGCGGCAGCGTGGCCGATTTCGGGTGGAGCGGCAACCGCGATATCCGCCCCGAGGATGTGGTGTCTACGATCTACTCCGCCCTCGGCATCGACTACACCACCATGCGCCACGACGATCCGCTCAACCGCGGCTTCGAGTACGTCCCCTTCGCGAAAGACGGCACGTACAAGCCGATCGACGAAATGTTTTAGTTGCGCTTCGCGCGTTGTCGGTTGTCGGTTGATTGCGCTTCGCGCGTTGAAGGAGTGCGGGCGTCTCGCCCGCGGCGGCGAGGCGTCCTCGCCTCGGCGTGGTTTTTCCCGCGTCCGCTTGTTGAGTGGTCAGAAGCGCTTCGCGCGTTGTCGGTTGTCGGTTGGTTGCGCTTCGCGCGTTGAAGGAGTGCAGGCGTCTCGCCCGCGGCGGCGAGGCGTCCTCGCCTCGGCGTAGTCTTCGCGCGGCCGCCTGTTGAGTGGTCAGAAGCGCTTCGCGCGTTGTCGGTTGTCGGTTGGTTGCGCTTCGCGCGTTGAAGGAGCGCGGGCGTCTCGCCCGCGGCGGCGAGACGTCCTCGCCTCGGCGTGGTTTTCGCGCGGCCGCTTGTTGAGTGGTCAGAAGCGCTTCGCGCGTTGTCGGTTGTCCGTTAGTTGCGCTTCGCGCGTTGTCCACACCGACGCTCTGATCACGCCACACCCGGACTAACCGACAACCGACAACCGACAACGCGCGAAGCGCAATCAATGCTCCGGCGCCGCGCCCCACACTTCCTTCAACCGCTGATCCCGCCCGCAATTGAACCGATAGAACTTGTAGCGCAGCGGGTTTTTCTTGTAGTAGTGCTGGTGGTACTCCTCGGCACGATAGAACGGTCCCGCGGTCACGATGTCCACGAACACGTCGCGGTGAAATCGAACACCGACGGCCTGCTTCGATCCCTCGGCCAATCGTCGCTGCCCGGCATCGTGGACGAAGATCGCCGCGCGATACTGTCCGCCCTTGTCGCAGAACTGCCCCGATTGATCGAACGGATCGACGTTGTGCCAGTAGACGTCGAGTAGTTGCTGATACGAGATCTGCGCAGGGTCATAGACGACCTCGACGGCCTCGCGATGTCCTGTGAACCCTTCTGAGACCTGCTCGTACGTCGGCTTGTCGACGCGTCCGCCCGTGTACCCCGAGGTCACGGAGAGAACACCCTTCAACCGCTCGAACGGCGGTTCCATGCACCAGAAGCAGCCGCCCGCGAAGGTGGCCGTCGCGCGGCGCGGTTGCGGCGCTGCAGCGAAGAGGAGGATCAGCGCGGCGAGGGAGAGGAGGATGCGTTTCATGTGATTGGGCATTGGTACAGAGCGTCCTTGGGAACCGGTTAGATGTTGGGTAGTGGGTCAATTTGCAAACCCGGTAACCACAGAGTCATAGAGGTCACAGAGATCCCCTCCGTGTTCTCTGTGTCTCTGTGGTTGCCTTTGCGTCGGCGACCACCACCACGATAAGCCGTCCAAATTGACCCATTACGCAACTCCCAGCGTTCAATCCAACCTGCTATCCTCCCGCGCAACGTGTCGCGCTCGCGTCTGCTTCCGCTTACCGGGATCCTTGTCGCGGTCGCGGCGTGGCAGCTCGGCGTTTCGTTGCATCCTTCCTCTCTCATTCCGGGACCGATTGCGGTGGCGCGCGGCATCGGCGAACTGGCGGCGCGCGGGCTTCTCGTCAAGTATGTCGTAGCCTCACTTTTTCGCGTGACGTGGGGTTACCTGACTGCGCTCATCGTGGCCGTGCCGCTGGGACTGGCGCTTGGGATGCGGCGTCGCGCCGAGGCGGCGATCAACCCGGTGCTGCAAGTGTTGCGTCCGATCTCGCCGCTGGCCTGGATCCCGATCGCCATTCTCTGGTTCGGCGTCGGCGACCTCTCCGCGATCTTTCTCATCTTTCTGGCCTCGCTCCTTCCGTTGACCGTGGCCACGATGAATGCGGTGCACAACATCGATCCCGTTCATCTGGCCGCGGCGCGGAATTTCGGCATCCCGTTGCGAGCACGGATCACGCGAGTCCTCGTCCCGGCCATCCTCCCGCAGCTTATCGTGGCCATGCGCATCGCCCTCGGTGTGGCCTGGCTCGTCGTCGTGGCCGCGGAGATGATCGCGGTCAACTCCGGACTCGGCTTTCTCATCGTCGATGCCCGCAACGCCGGCAACCGGTACGACCTCGTCATCGCAGGGATGGTGCTCATCGGCGCGATCGGCATCGTCCTCGATCTCCTGATGCGACGCATCGAGCGGCTCGATTCGGTCCGCTGGGGTTACGCCGCCGAATGAAAGTTCAGTTCTCCGACATCTCGATGCGGTTCGGCGCGATGGACGTCTTGCAGGATGTGAGCATCGGCGTTGAGGAGGGGGAGTTCCTCTGCATCGTTGGTCCGTCCGGCTGTGGCAAGTCGACGCTCCTCAACATTGCCGGCGGTTTTCTTTCGCCGGTGAAAGGGACCGTGACCATCGACGGCGATCCGGTGACCGGGCCGGACCGGCGCCGCATCTTCGTTTTCCAGGAGCGGGGAGTCTTCCCGTGGCTGACCGTGGAAGGGAACATCGGATTCGGTCTCTTCGACCTGCCTGATGAGGAGCGGCAGCGCCGGGTCGCGCAGTACGTCCACCTCGTCGGCCTCGAGGGTTTCGAGAAAGCGTATCCGCGCGAGTTGTCCGGCGGCATGAAGCAGCGTGTGGAAGTGGCCCGCGCGCTGGCCGTCAATCCCGACGTTCTCTTTCTCGATGAGCCCTTCGGCGCGCTCGACTCGATTACGCGACTGCAGATGCGGAGCGAGCTTCTCCGCATCTGGCGTGCCGCGCGCAAGACCGTCCTTTTCGTGACGCACGACATCGAAGAGTCGGTGCAGCTCGCCGACCGTGTCGTGGTGATGAGCGCACGGCCGGGGCGAATCCGGCGCGTCGTCGAGATCGATATCGCGCATCCGCGTGACCTGTCGTCCAGGCGATATATCGAGCTACGGGATCTGATCTTCGGGGAAATTGGATTGGCGCATCAGGTCTGAAACGGAATGAATGTGACCATGCAACGACCCATGCCGCATGCAACCTCCAACGTTGAACATCCAACATTCGAGAAATTCGTACTGCCGTTGCTCACGGTGGCAGTCATCATCGCCACCTGGTCCGCAGCGGTGAAGTTCTCTGGCACGAAGATCTTTCCGTCGCCGATCGCCGTCGCGAGCGCGATCGGTACGCTCGGCGAGAAGAGCCTGCTGTGGCGCTACATCGCCGATTCGCTCACACGAGTGTTTGCGGGCTATGCCATAGCCATCGTCGCCGGCATCCCGCTCGGGTTTCTCCTCGGCTGGAACGCATCTCTGGCGCGTGCAGTCAATCCGCTGATCCAAATGTTGCGGCCGATCTCCCCGCTGGCGTGGATGCCGCTGGCGGTGATCTGGTTCGGCGTCAGCAACGCTGCGCCGATCTTTCTCATCGCACTGGCGTCATTCTTCCCGATCGTCGTCGCAGCGATGAACGGTGTGCGCAACGTCCCACCGATGTATTTGCAGGCCGGCCGCAATTTCGGCCTCTCGACGTGGCAATTGATGATCCGCGTCGTCATCCCCGCGGTGCTGCCGCGCATCATCGTCGGCCTGCGTCTGGCGTTCGGAATCGCCTGGGTGGTCCTCGTCGCCGCCGAGATGATCGCAGTCGACTCCGGCCTCGGGTATCTCATCATCGATGCCCGCAACGCCGGCAAACGCTACGACCTGGTCGTCGCCGGTATGCTCCTGATCGGCGTGATCGGTTTGCTCCTCGATACCGGGATTCGGAGGGTGGAGGAGTGGATCAGTGAGTAAGCAGAGATCAGAGACAAGAGATTAGAGACAGAGATCAGAGACAAGAGATCAGGAGTCTCGGGTGTTTTTTTGGTCTCTGATCTCTTGTCTCTGGGGAGAGATTAGGGCAAGAGATACAAGAGATTAGAGATCAGGAATCTCGGGTATCTTTCTGATCTCTGCTCTCTGATCTCTGCTTTAAAAGGAGGTGATCGGAACATGCAGAAACTCGTCCTTGCCATCGGCGCCTGGATCATTGCCATCACATCCGCGCACTTTGCGCTGAACGTGAATTGGCAAGTGCTGATGAATGACCGGCTGCCGGAGGGACAGCGGAAACTGAATGTCGCGTACATCCCGGTGACGTGACATCTGGCTTGCCCGGTCACCGACTACATCTCCGCCTACTCGCAGTCCGGACATCTCTTCATCCCGCGCATGTTTCAGGGTTTTCCTGAGATCAAAGAAGCGCTGATGTCCAACAAGATGCAGGCGGCGTTCATGGTCGCGCCGATGGCAATCGCTCTGCGGGCTCAGGGCGTTCCGGTGAAGATTGTGTACCTCGGCCACCGCTACGGTTCGGCCGTCGTCGTCCGCCGTGACGGCCCGGTCCATCGTGTGTCCGATCTGCGCGGACGGATCGTTGCCGTGCCCAGCCGCTTTTCCGACGAGCGGTTGATCGTCTTCCGGGCCATGGCCGCGAATGGTTTGGACGCGAAGAAAGACCTGCGCATGGTGGAGATGGCGCCGCCCGACGTTGCCGGCGCGCTTGCAGCGGGAGCAATCGACGCGTTCTCGATGGGCGAGCCGTATCCGTCGCAGGCGGAGATCGGTGGTTTTGGCCGAGTGCTCTTCCACGCACGACAGTACTGGCCCGATTACATCTCCTGCGTTCTCGTGGTGCGGCAGGACGTGATCGACAAGCGCCCCGATGCTGTGCAGGTGCTGGTCGACGGCATCGCGCGATCGGGACTCTGGCTCGACGAAAAGGAGCGCGCAAAGAAGCATCGTCTGCACGCCGCCGATTTCGTCGGACGCTTTTACTACCACCAGGATCCGAAGCTCCTCCGCTGGGCGCTGACGAACCCGATCGACCGCGTGAAGTACGAACCGCTTTCCCCCCGCCGCGCCGACTTCGAAACGATCGTCAATCTGATGGTCCAGACCGGAGTGCTCGACCACGCCATCCCATTCGAAGACTTCGTCGACACCCGTTTCGCCGAGGGCGCACGCGCGATGACGGCGTGGAAGTACGAGGCGGGGGACGATCGGGCGAGGTAGGCCGCAGGGCAGTCAGTCGAGGCTCAGCTGCTCTCCGATATCCCTCAGCGGAACGGCTTGAATGTTCTTCGCCAGCGCAAACGCATCGGGCCCGGCGTGAATCACAGTCAGGTTGCGCAAACTAAGATTTTCCATCGCAATCACCATGGACTTCGTCATCGCCGGCTGCGACGTGCGCTTGAATTCAAAACCCCAACGTTTGCGCCCGCGGACAACCAGCAGGTCGAGCTCCGCGCCGGCGTGCGTCGCCCAGAAGAAACAGTCTTCGGTACGCAATCCAAGTTGTCTGACGACCTGGCGGATTGCGAATCCTTCCCATGAGGCGCCGAGCTTCGGATGACCGTGCAGTTCGTCGAGTGTTTCGATCCCCAGCAGCGCATGGAGGAGGCCGGAATCGGACACGAATACTCGGGGCGACTTCACCTGCCGCTTTGAGAGATTTTCGTGCCAGGGCTGGAGTTGATCGACGACGAGCGCCGAGGAGAGGAGATCGACGTAGCGTCGGACCGAGGCTTCGTTCAAGGCGAGAGACCGCGCGATCTCGGAGCCGTTCCACACCTGTCCGTGGTAGTGCGCCACCATCGTCCAGAACCGCCGAAGCGTGTCGGAAGGGATCGAAAAACCGAGCTGCGGGATGTCACGCTCGAGAAACGTGAGAACAAATGCCTCGCGCCACTCCAGACTGTGAGCATCCGAATCGGAGAGAAATGACCGCGGAAACCCGCCACGCAGCCAGAGGCGATCGAGATCGGTAGCTCCGACTTCGTCCAGTGTGAAACCTCCAAGTTCGTGAAACACAATTCGTCCTGCGAGCGACTCTGAGCTCTGCCTGAGCAGCTCCGGAGACGCGCTTCCGGACACGAGGAATGTGGCCGGGCGGTTCGGTCGGTCGGCCAGCACGCGAAGGACGGGGAAAATCTCCGGAGCGCGTTGTATCTCGTCGAGAACCACCAGACCTCGGAGCGGTTCGAGTGTCAGCATTGGCTCCCGGAGGCGCGCGCGCGCGTCCGGATTCTCGAGATCGAAGAACGCCGCACTTTCAGATTGTGCGGCAGCGAGCTCCCTCGCCAGCGTTGTCTTCCCTACCTGCCTGGCGCCGAGAATGGCCACGACCGGATGACGCGTGATCAACCCGAGAAGTTGACTGATGTGTGCGGTACGTTCGATCACGAGCGAAATGGTACCTTGAAATCTCGTTACCCGGTGCCGAGATTTCAAGGATGGGATCGAACCGAATGTTCCTTGCTCAGTGCGCTCCCAAGGCTCGCAAAGTCCTCAAGCGAAAGCCTTTCCGCGCGAATACCCTCATCGATTCCTGAGGACGCCATCGCGGCGACGATCTCCTCGCGCGTCCAGAGGTCGAGCAGGTTGTTGACCAGTTTCTTGCGGCGCATGCGGAACGAGGCGCTGATCAGTGCGATCAGATCTTCGGACACGAAGGGCTTGCGGTCGGGGTCGAGCACGACGACGGCGCTTCGCACCTTCGGTGGCGGATAGAACGACTTCGGCTCCAGCGTCATGACGATGCGTGCCGAGGCGTAGAGGCGGACGAAGAGGGTGAGGTAGCCGTAGGCCTCATCGCCGGGCTTCGCCACGAGGCGGTCTGCGACTTCTTTCTGCAGCATGAAGACGGCGCGGCGGCAATTGAGATCGGCGACGACGCGTCGCAGGATGGGTGTGCCGGCGTTGTACGGAAGATTGCCGACGGCGCGATAGGGTTGGGCGGGGAGGGGAGCGTCGATGGCGTCTTCGTTGACGAGCGTGATGCGATCGCCGAACTGCACGCGAAGACGCTCCGACAGCTCGGGATCGATCTCGACGGCCACGAGCGCGTTCGGCAGTTCCGCCAGCTTTTCGGTCAGCACTCCCTCGCCCGGCCCGATCTCGACGACGATGTCATCGGCTTCGGGCTCGACCGCCTCCACGATGCGCATCACCGCGCCGCGGTTGCGGAGGAAGTGCTGGCCCCACTTCTTTTTCGGATGGCTCATTGCTGGATACCGGGAAGCCGATGGTGACGAGCATTCATGGCTGACGTTCACCATTCAACATTTCGCTTCTAACCCGCGTATGCCCTCACGATAAACTCTCCGACATGGATCAGGCCACCATCAGTTCGCACATCGCCGCGGCGCACGACGTGATTGCGCGCCTGCGTGCCGAGGTCGGGAAGGCGGTGATCGGGCAGGAGGCGATCGTCGACCGGCTCGTCATCGCGCTCCTGATTCGTGGACACGTTCTCCTCGAAGGCGTTCCCGGACTTGCCAAGACGCTTCTCGCGCGCACGCTTGCCGGCGCGATCGACGCTTCGTTCCACCGCATCCAATTCACGCCCGATCTGCTGCCGGCCGACATCACCGGCACCTTGATCTTCGATCCGGCCGGCCGCGCGTTCACACCGCGTCAGGGACCGATTTTCGCGAACCTCGTGCTTGCCGACGAGATCAATCGTGCACCCGCGAAAGTGCAGTCGGCGCTGCTCGAGGCGATGCAGGAACGGCAGGTCACGATCGGCGATACCTCGTACCGTCTTCCCGAACCCTTCATCGTCATCGCCACCCAGAACCCGATCGAGCACGAAGGCACGTACGCGCTGCCGGAAGCGCAGGTCGACCGCTTCGTGATGAAGTTGCGCGTAGGTTATCCGACGCAGGACGAAGAGCTGCGGATGCTCGGCATCTACCTCGATCCGACGGCGCAGCAGATCGGCATTCAACGCATCCTGCGAATCGTCGAGATCGAGCAGATCGCACACCTCGTGGCCAGCGTTCATGTCGACGAGCGGATCAGCCGTTACATCATCCAGCTCGTCAGCGCCACGCGGAATCCGGCCAACTTCAAGCTCTCCTCGCTCGTGCCGCACATCGAGTTTGGTGCTTCGCCGCGCGCAACGCTCGCCCTCGCGCATGTGGCGAAGGGATATGCGTTCATCCAGGGCCGGCCATATGTGATCCCCGAGGATGTGAAAGCGATTGCGCCGGATGTACTGCGTCACCGCCTGGTGCTCAGCTACGAAGCGGCCGCCGAGCAGGTGACCGCCGACGCGATTGTCGAGCAGGTGCTCGGCGCGGTGGCAGTGCCGTGAATGTGTGATCGGTAGATCGGTTAGGAGATCAATGAGGGAGTCCTGCCTTGTGCACGGCAACTACCATGTATATCAAAGGACGAAAGCAGATCGAGGATGACTTGGCAAGACGTAGAGAGCGCTTATTCACCGGGAACGAGCCGGAGCTTCTCGACGCGCTCTTACGGAACACACGATCGCTTCGCGACGCGATCATCGTCGGCCACATCCCGGAGCAGTGTGAAGACCTTTTTGCAGTCTTAGTTGACGCGGATCGCGTTGCCCTTGTCGAGATTGCTCGCGAGCCGGAGAAACATGTGACGAGCTTTGCCTTCCAGTCGGCGGACGACTATGAACGGGGACTGTCACCGCGCAGAAAACGGGAGTTTCTGGTCGCACGTGAAGTACTCGGGTCTACCCGTGGGACGGTGTCCGGAACCTTGATCGAGTAATCCACTGATTCACAAAATGTTCTTCCGTCGCAAGAAGCCGATCTTACGGCCACCGCTGGCGCGGCGTGTCCGCGACCTCGAGGTCCTTTCGGCGCGGTTGATCCGGGCCGGGTTCGCGGGCGACTATCACTCGGCGTTTCACGGACGCGGGATCGAATTTTCGCAGGTCCGCGAGTACCAGCCGGGGGATGACGTGCGCACGATCGACTGGAACGTTACCGCGCGTAGCGGCGCGCCGCACGTGAAGGAGTTCATCGAAGAGCGCGACCTGACTGTGCTCGTGGCCGTCGACGTCTCCGGCTCCATGGCGTTCGGTTCGGTCGACTGGCGCAAGTGCGACATCGCGGCTGAGCTGGCGGCGGTCTTCGCGTTTTCCGCCGCCGAGAGCTCGGACCGGATTGGATTGCTTCTCTTCTCGAACAACGTTCGCCGCTACATTCCACCACGGCGCGGCAGGATGCATGCGCAAGTGATCGTCCGGGCCGCGGTCGATGCGGCCATGCGCGGCTGCGAGGGAATCGCGGACCTCGACGCCGCGGCGCGCTATCTCGAGCACGTCAGCGCGCGGCGTGCGGTGGTTATCGTCATCAGCGACTTCCTCGATCAGAATTTCGAGCGGACGATGCGCCGCCTCAACCGCCGCCACGACGTTGTGGCCATCGCCGTTGGTGATCCGCGCGAGGATCGGTTTCCCGAAGGAGGTCTGGCCCGCGTCATCGATGCGGAGCGGGGTGTTCAGCGTCTGGTCGATCTTCGACGTGCTGGAGTAAGTGGCCGTGCCGAGGCGCGACGTACGCTGAATGAGAGGCGCTTCCGCGCTGCCGGGATCGAACACCTGTCGGTGTCGACCGCGATCGGGTACGACCGCGACCTCTTGCGATTCTTCCGCGAGCGCGGCATCCGGAGGCGATGAATGCCGATCGATGAATTTGTGTTCCTCGCTCGTCGTTCATCTTTCGTCGCTCGATAGAGATGCTCGCACTTCTGCTCCTCACTGCGATTACGACGTTTCAGCCGGTTCGGCCGACGGTCGGCGATCCGATCACGATCGATTTCGCGGCCCCGACCGCGGTTGATCCATCGTCTGACTACGAGGTCGTCTCGCGCAGCGGGCGGCAGGTTGTGATCCGTTCGTTCGTGCCGCACACGATCGCGGTAACCGGGAAAACGGCAGACGGACCGGTCAGCGTGATGATTCCGATTCATTCGGTGCTGAAGCCGGATGACAAGCTGGAGCCGGCGCCGTTGAAGCCGCCGAAGGCGGAGCCGTGGCCGCGTCTGCCTTTTATTGCCATCGGCATCGCGGCGCTCTGCGCGATTGAGACGTGGACAGCGGTGGTTCTGCTGGCGAGACGGCGGAAGCCGAAGATGGTTGTGCTGATCGTGCCGGCGGAGTTGTATCGCTCGCGGGTGCTTGGGCTTCGGCGCGCGGCGATCGGGATGCGCTGGGCTTATCTCGCCGACGTGGTTCGCGCGTATCTCGCCTCGGTTCGCGCTGACCTCGGCGCGGAGTTGACGACGAAGGAATTGCTGGCGCGGGTGGGGGAGGGCGAGCAAGTTGGTGAAGTCGCCGGCGAGCCGCCGGCGGAACAGCCGCCGGGCCGGCGGCGCTACGATGGACGCGGCTACGATGCGCGCGATGTTCTCGGGGAGATTCTTCATCAGGGGGATCTCGAGAAGTTTTCGCCTTGGGGGCCGGCTCCGGCGGACTTTGATGATGCTGTTAATCGGGCTCTCGAGATCCCGTTGTGGATTGAGCCTCCGCCTGAGCCTGTGGCCGCGCCTGTTGAGCGGGAGGCGGCGGCTTGATTCGCTTTGCTAATCCGCTCTGGCTTTTGCTGATCCTCGCTGTCGCTGCGCGCATCGCTCTCGTCATTCGCGACCGGCGCAAGGGTTTTGCCTCCTTCACGATCTCGTCGCTCTCGCTGATCAGTCCGAAACAGAGTCTGCGGGCGCAGCTTGCGGGTGTGCCGTTTCTGCTGGAGTCGCTCGCTGCGCTGGCGATGATCGTTGCGCTTTCGCGGCCGCAGCGCGTGACGAAGATGGCTTCGAACGACCGCTACGGCATCGACATCGTGATCGCCCTCGATGCTTCTGGCAGCATGGCCGCAGAAGACTTCAAGCCCCGCAACCGATTCGGCGTGGCCAAGGAGCTGATCGGCAACTTCATCGACCGCAGGCAGGACGACCGGATCGGGATCGTGACGTTCGGTGTTCGTGCCGCGACCCGCGTGCCGATTACCTACGACCGCGACATCGCCGGTGCGATTCTCGAGCGTGCCGAGGTTGGCGAGAACGGCGACGGTACGGCGATTGGCCACGCCATCGCCACCTGCGTGAACCGTTTGCGCACATCGAAGACTCGCAGCCGGATCATCATTCTCGTCACCGACGGGGTGAATAACGCCGGCTCGATCGATCCGCTCACCGCAGCGCAGCTTGCTGCACGATCCGGCATCAAGATCTACACCATCGGGGTCGGCAGCCGCGGTCCGGTGCCGATTCCGATGAAGCGTCAGGATCCGTTCACGGGCGAGATCGTGACGACGTATCAACTCGTCCGCGCGGACATCGACGAGGAGACGCTGGCCGCAATTGCCAAAGCGACGAACGGCGAGTACTTCCGCGCGACAGATGCGCACACGATGGGCGCGGTTCTCGACCGTATCGATCATCTCGAAAAGACCCGGCTGAGTGCACCCAAGAGCGAGCGGATCGAAGAGCTGTACGGCGCGCCGCTCGCCGCCGGAATCGCGGCACTTGCGCTCGCGCTGCTGGCGGGTGAGACGGTGTGGCAGAAGGTGACGGCGTGAAGGCAGAGATCAGGGAAGGCAGAGATCAGAGATCAGGAGCTCACTCGGACCGTGTCCTCCTGATCTCTGATTTCTTGTCTCTGATCACGCAGAACCGCGGGAGCGAACTCCAGTGACCGCGTTCACCTTCCGCGCGCCCCAACCTCTCTGGTTCGCGCTCGCCGTTCCTCTCGCTCTGTTGTTTTTCATCGCGCGCGAGCGCACGCGGACGCGCGTTGCGCGGCGGTTTGTTTCGGAGCGGCTCCGTGGGATTGCCAATCCGCTGCGGTCGATCCGTCCCTGGCTCGTGGCATTGGCGCTGCTGGGTTGCGTGGCCGCGCTGGCCGGGCCGGAGTTGGGCTTTCGGATCGTGCCGATCGAAGCGCGCGAGACGAACCGCGTGATCGTGATGGATGTCTCGCTCAGCATGCTGGCGCAGGACGTCGGCACGTCGCGTCTCGACGCTGCGAAGGCGATTGCCAAACGAATCATCGACGCGCAGTCGGGACGCGTCGGTCTGGTCATCTTCGAGTCGGCGGCCGAGGTCGGATCGCCGCTGACGAGCGACGGGGAGGCGGTCGAGGCTCTGCTCGACTCGATTCAGGCAGGCGAAGTCTCGAATCCGGGCTCCGACATTTCGGTGGCGCTGAACGCGGCGCTTCGCCTGGTCGCCGGCGATCCAGCCCAGAGCGGCGACATCGTCGTCATCAGCGACGGCGAGGATCAGGGGACGAAGCTCGACGAGACGATCGCCAAACTGGCGCAGCGCGGCGTTCCGGTCTCGACGATCCTCGTCGGCACCAGTGGGGGAAGCACGATTCCGCGGCCGGAAGGTGGTGGCGAGCTTCGGGACGACAGCGGCCAGATCGTCACGACGTACGCGCGTCCCGAGGTGCTGCAGAAGATCGCCAGTGCGACGGGAGGCATGTTCTTCGCGAATCCGTTCGGCGAGCACGCGCTCGATACGCTTGCGACGGCCGGCGGCGTGAAGCGTCAGAAGAATGTCCGCATTCCGATCGAACGCTACCAGTGGCCGCTCGCATTTGCATGGTTCGCGTTGTTCCTCGGGTCGCTGGCCAATCGAGGCGCGGAATGAAGATCGCCGTTGCGATTCTCCTCCTCGCGGGTCTTCCGTTCGTAGCGCAACTCACGCGCGAGACCAATTCGCATGCGGCCAATGCGCGCGGCGTGAAGCAATTCGCGGCGAAAAAGTACGCCGAGGCGCAGCAGTCGTTCGCTACCGCCAACGGCATTGCTTCCTCCCCCTCACGCGCCTTCAACCTCGGCACTTCCGAAATCGCAGCAGGAAACCGCGAGGCGGGGGCGACGACGATCGCAAAGGCCCTGGCCGATCCTTCGCTGCGTCCCGATGCGCTCTTCAACCGCGGCAACAGCGCTCTGGCCGCGAATGCGTTCGATTACGCCATCCGCGATTACAGCGAAGCACTGCGTCTCCGGCCAACGGACGCAGCGGCGAAGCGCAACCTCGAGATCGCTCTTCGCAAGAAGCAGGCGATGCAACAACAGCAACAGGCAGACAACGGCGGTAAACAACCGAAGGCCGGCCAGCAGCCGCAACCGAAACCGGTGCCGCAACCGGGTGACCAAAAGAAGAAGAGCGATTCGTATGAGGATGCATTGTTGCGGTCCGTGCAACAGCAGGAGCAGGAAGAGCTGACGCGGATGCACAAGCCCAGCCGCGAGAATCTGCATGTGGGGTGGTGAGGGTGAGAGGCGGGATTGAATGTTCAGGGTTGCGTGAGAAAGGCGTTCCTCGCCGCGTTCGACCTTCAATATTTGCGGTTCTCTGCTTCTTCCTGACGGCCCGGCTGTTCGCAAACGACCTTCAAGTCGACAAGCACACGCTCTCCGTCGATGACAGTGTCACGATCACGGTGTCGCTCACCGATGCGTTCGCATCGCTCGACAGCGTCCCGCTCCCGCTGCAGAACCTCGTCATCGACGGATCGCCTTCGGTCTCTTCGGAGTTTTCGTGGATCAATGGTCAGTCGACCCGGCGGAAAATCTTCACCTACACCGCACATCCCCAAGGAGCGGGCGCGGCGCTGATCGGGCCGGTGGTTCTGCGCACGAGCGACGGACAGGTCGAGACGATGGCGCCGGTATCGATTCAGGTGCTTCCTGACCGCACGTCCGGGAGCAACGATCCCGTGCGCATCCTGCACGAATTGCTGGCGACGGGCCGCGATCCGATTTTCCTGGTGGCCGAGGCGGACAAGGCGAGCGCGTTTGTCGGTGAGCAGGTCATCGTGACCTGGACGATCTACAACGCGGCCAACGTGCAGCAACAGGGACCGGGCGATTTTCCGAAGTTCAGCGACTTCTGGACCGAAGAGCTCGATGTGCGCAACGAGACTTTGCAGCAGGTCGTCGTCGGCGGCGTGCCGATGCAAAAGCTCGTCATCCGCCGCGTGGCGCTCTTCCCCTTGCGCAGCGGCACGCTGACGGTCGAGCCGATGCCGATCGAAGGACAGGTCATGCGGCGCTCGGAGATCGGAAATCCTTTCGGGTTGTTTGAAGGGACGCTCTTCGACATCCACCGCCGCTCCGCCGCGCTGACCATCGAGGCGCGGCCGATTCCGCCCGGACCGCCCGTCGCAACGGTCGGCGATGTCTCGATGCAGTGCCAGGCGCCGGAGCAGAAGAGCGGAGGGCCGGTGTCGATCGACGTGGTGATGAGCGGCCGGGCGAATCTTCGGGCGGCGCCGCCACCCGCGTTTGCGCGCGCACTCGACGGAAGCATGCAGATCGCCGAGAAGGGAGTGACGGTGGAACGCCGCGAAGGCACGATGACGCGGCGGTGGAAGTTTCTGATTTTCCCATCGAGCAGCGGCGTGTTCGTCGTCCCTCCGCTGGTGAGCACGATCCTGACGCCGGCCGGTGCAAGGCGCGACCTTCGCTGCGAAGAGCGGAGCGTGCTCGTGGAAGCGGCGAGTGCCGCGGCCAATCCGCCGGCCGCGTCGACGCCGCCGCGCGATGCCCGTCTCGAAGCAGCGCGACGGTCGCTGCCTGCCGCGGGGGTGCTGGCGGCAATCGCGCTCTTGATCGCCATCGCGGGGCCGCGCCTACAGCGCGCGATGCGCATCCGTCGCGAAACACGATCGCTATTGCGTGAGACACCGGCCGAGACACGCGCCGCCGTCGATGCCTGGCTCGTCGCCAGTGGCGCCTACCCGTCGCTCCTCGTTCGCGAACAGTCGGATCGGGGCGATGCTTATCGCGCCTTGCGCTCGCTGCTGGAAGCGGCGGAGCGGGATCGTCTCACCGCCGAGCCTGGCGAGATCCGGGCGCGGGTGCGGGAGGTGGTTGTGGCGAGATCCGACGCTCCGAGGTCTAATACCTGAACCATGAAACGCCGGACGTTCTCAACCATGGATGCCGCCGGCCGGGTTGTGCTGCCGCGAGCGATTCGCGACGACGCTCATCTGGAGCCGGGAATGCCGTTGCGCATTACCTGCCGGGATGGCCGTGTTGAGATCGAGCTGGCGGAGCGGGAGGTTCGGCTTATCCGAAAAGACGGGATACGAGTCGCCATCCCGGTCGAGGCGAGTGAGCCCTTGCGGAACGATACCGTTCGCGAAACGGCGGCCTCTATTCGTTCCCGCCAGGGTTAACGCGTCATCGGGCAGAAAACCCGGCTCGCCTGCGTTCGTATGAAACAATCAAAACGTCCAAACACAACCAGGAGGATTCATGTCGAAGAAACTGTTGCTTTCCCTCTGCGCCGTGGCGCTGCTTGCCGTCTCGGCGTTCGGTCAGACGGCCGATGAATTGCTTGAGAAGAACCTCAAAGCGATGGGCGGGAAGGACAAGCTCATGGCGTTGAAGTCGGTGCAGATGACCGGCAAGATGAAGATGGGGCCGATCGAGGCTCCCTTCACGCTCACCAAAGCGCGTCCTTCCCAGATGCGCGTCGATTTCACGATTCAGGGAATGACCGGCAGCCAGGCATACGACGGAACGACCGGCTGGATGGTGATGCCGTTCCAGGGAAACAAAGATCCGCAGAAGATGGCCGAAGAGCAGTTGAAGGACATTCGCACGGAGGCCGATTTTGATGGTCCCACCTTCGACTACAAGGCCAAGGGGAACAAGGTTGAGTACGTCGGAAAAGAGGACGTGCAGGGCACGCCGGCCTACAAGCTGAAAGTCACGACGAAGGACGGCAAAGAGTCGAACATCTATCTCGACGCCGAGACCTACCTTGTCATCCGCTCCGAAACGACGGTGAACATGATGGGCCAGGACGTCGAGACGGAAACGACGATCGGCGACTACAAGGAAGTGAACGGTCTCTACTTCCCCTACTCGATCGAGAGCCATCAAAAGGGGAAGGAAGGGATGGGCGGGCGGACGATCGCATTCGAGAAGATCGACCTCGATCCGAAGGTTGACAAGGCGATGTTTACGATGCCGGTCGCCGCAGCAAAGCCGGTTGAGAGCGAGCCGAAGAAGCAGTAACGCGAGTCGCTGGCCGGAGCGATCCGAGGGGGTCGGGACTCGGGGGTCGGAGCAGTAACAAGAGCTGCGATCTCCGACACCCGACCCCCGGTACGCGACACCCGCAACAACAACCATGCCTCGCCCCACACTCACGACCGAACGTCTCGTTCTGCGCCCGTTCGTGCTTGCGGACGCGCCGGCGGTGCAGCGTCTGGCCGGCGAGCGCGAGATCGCGGCGAACACGCTCCTCATCCCGCATCCGTATCCCGAGGGAGCGGCTGAGGAGTGGATCAAGGGGCATGATGAGCAGTCTCCCAATCTCATCTTCGCCATGACGATGCGCGGTGACGCCTTAGGTAGCGCCGGCGAAGCCATGGGCGCGATCGGGCTGCACGTGGAGCAGAAACACAAGCGAGCCGAGATCGGGTACTGGCTCGGCGTTCCGTACTGGGGACATGGCTACACGACGGAAGCGGCGCGGGCGGTAGTTGACTATGCGTTCGCCGATGTTGGTGTCAATCGGGTCTTCGCGTGTCACTTCACGCGCAATCCGGCCTCGGGGCGCGTGCTGCAGAAGATTGGAATGCAGCGCGAAGGGACGATGCGGCAGCACATCGTGAAGTGGGGCGAGCCCATCGACATCGACTATTACGGAATCGTTCGCGAGGATTGGGAGATCCAACCCTAGCCGCTGATGGCGTCGAATTCCTCATCGGACAGTTCGATCGACGCCCCACCGATGTTCTCCTCGAGATGGTTGACGCGTCCGGTCCCCGGAATCGGCAACATGACCTTCGCGCGTTTGAGCAGCCACGCCAGCGCGATTTGCGCGGGCGTGGCGTGGTGGCGCGCGGCGATGGTGTTCAGGGAGCCGCTCTTTCCGGCCAGCTTGCCGGTCTGCAGCGGGAACCAGGGGATGAATCCGATGTTCTCGCGATCGCAATAGTCGAGCACCGGCTCCCACTCGCGGTCGGCGAGGTTGTAGCGGTTCTGTACGGAGACGACGTCGAAGACCTTTCGTGCCCGCTCGATCTGCTCGATCGTCACCTCCGAGAGTCCGGCGTGCTTGATTTTCCCCTCTTTCTGAAACTCGCGGATCGCGCCGAACTGATCCTCCTCAGTGACGTCAGGATCAATGCGATGCAACTGCCAGAGGTCGATTCGATCAAGCCGCAGACGGCGCAGGCTACCTTCCAGCCCTTCGCGCAAACGCTCCGGTCTTCCGTTGACCGGCCACTGATTGGGACCGGTCCGTTCCAGCCCGCCCTTCGTCGCAATCACCAGGCCCTTCGGATACGGATACAGAGCCTCGGCGATCAGCTCTTCACTGACATGCGGACCATACGACTCCGCCGTGTCGATGAGATTGACGCCCAATGCGACGGCGCGCCGAAGGACGTCGATCGCTTCCGCATGATCCTTCGGAGGTCCCCACACGCCATTGCCGGTGATGCGCATCGCACCAAATCCGAGGCGGTAGACGGGGAGATCGCCGCCGAGGAGGAAGGTTCCGCTCGGCGCGGCATTGAGAGTTGTGGTCGACATCTTTAGCTCCTTATGGGGGTCGGGAGTCGGAAAGTCAGTGATCAGAGACTAGAAGGCAGAGTCGGAGTCGGGAGAGGAGTCGCAGTTCCGAGCCGATGCCTGCTCCGACACCCGACTCCCGACCCTTCATATTTTCGCCCGTTCGTATTGCGGTGGCCACTTCACCTCGGCACCGAGCACTCGCGCGGCATGGAGCGGCCAATACGGGTCGCGAAGCAGTTCCCGCGCCAGCATCACCGCGTCGGCGGAGCCGCTGGCGATGATCTCGTCCGCCTGGTGAGCCTCCGTGATCAGGCCGACCGCGCTGGTGGCGATGCCTGCTTCGGCGCGGATGGCGCGTGCGAATGGAACCTGATAGCCGGGCCCGAGGACGATCTTCGCGCCGGGCACGGCGCCGCCACTGGAGCAATCGATGAGGTCGACGCCGAGGTCGCGTAGACGCTTGGCGAAGGCGATGGACTGAACCGGATCCCATCCTCCTTCAACCCAATCCGAGGCGGAGATGCGAACGAAGAGCGGCCGGTCATCGGGCCACGCCTGACGTACGCGCTCCGCCACGCGAAGAGGGAAGCGCATCCGGTTCTCGATCGAGCCGCCGTACTCGTCCGTCCGCACGTTGCAGAGCGGAGAGAGAAACTCGTGCAGGAGATAGCCGTGAGCCATGTGCAGCTCGACGACGTGAAATCCCGCCAGCACCGCCAGCCGGGTGGCGTTCTCGAACTGATCGACGATGGCGTCGATCTCGGCGCCGGTCAACGCATGCGGAAGAGGATCGCCCTCGCGAAACGGAATCGCGCTCGGCGCCACTGTCTGCCACGATGCCGGACCTTCGCGAATCACAGCTCCGCCGCGCCAGGGAACATCGGTCGATGCCTTCCTGCCTGCGTGCGCGAGCTGGATGCCGGCGACGGCACCATTGCCTTCGATGAAGGCCACGGTGGTTCCGAACGCCTCAGCGTGCTCCCGCGACCAGAAACCGCTATCCCAGGCTGTGATGCGGCCGGTCGGCGAAACGCCGCTCGCCTCCACCATGACCAGACCTGCGCCGCCGACCGCGCGGCTGCCGAGGTGAACGAAATGCCAGTCGTTGGGCATGCCCTCGTCGCTCGAGTATTGGCACATCGGAGAGACGAATACGCGGTTACGGAAGGTCACGGAGCGGATAGCGTACGGGTCGAAGAGGTGAGGCATCGTTGTGCGGAATCCTCTGAGGGGCGGCAGTATAGCTGTGCCCGTTAGTAACGTTTGCCGGGTCTCACGCGTATATCCTTACAGTTACCATGACGCCGCCCGCGGCTCGCCCGCGGCCGGCCGATCAAAGGAGATTTCATGACTCTCATTTCCCGCATTTCCGCCTGCCTGCTCATCGCGCTGGCAACGATTCCCGCAGGGGCGCAGGCCACGCGGCGCCGCGCCGTATCGCCTGCGAATGACATAGGCCCCACGACCCTGGTTCACATTACCGCGACGGATGCTTCGAACGGCGTTGCCATCGCAGCGGCAACGGTGAGCTACGCTGGCCAGAACCAGACTACGAATGGCAATGGACAGGCCACCCTCAACCTGCCGATCGGGAAGCCGGCTATCGTGTTGGTTTCCCATGTCAGCTTCGTGCCCTTCTCGCAGTCGATCACGGCGCAGGCCGGCGGCAGCTATGAGTTGAAGCTCACGGGGAAACCGTCCGTAACGATCAAGACGAAAACGAATGAGACGCACATCGTCGATATCGGCACGGCCCAGTTCGCGTCCGCCGCAACGGCCTTCAGCAATCCGGATCGGGCCGACAATGTGAACTTCTGCAAAGAGGACGGATCTGATTTCACTCCCGACAAGTCGGCTTTCACGCGCATCCTCGGTCCGGTCGTGCCGGTCAGTGCCCCTCAGTGCTGCCAGAGTGGGAACGTGGTGTCGGCCAATGTAGAGATGAAGTCGGGCGACAAATTCAAGGTCTACTTCAAAGACAGTTGCTGGGCTGCCGACGTCGATTTCGCCGGCCGCGAAAAAGCGACCGGGCTATTCCAGTACTTCCGCTTCACGGATATCGCTGAGATCGACTTTCCGTAGTTCCGTTTACGGGCACGGGTCGTTGCGCGGTAGACTTCCTTTGTGGTCAGCATCGATCCTCGCTTTGCCGTCGCCGCCGCTTCCGACGAGATCGAAAGGGTCTACGCGAAGCAACGGGAACATCGCGATACGGTAGCTGCGACAACGGCCGTTGAGCGGATCGCAAAACTTCGCCGCCTGCACGATGCGATTTTTGCGCATCGCGAGGAGATCTACGCAGCCCTCTGGGCCGACTACGAGAAGCCTCCTTCCGAGGTGGACTTGTCGGAGATCTATCCGGCGGTCTCCGAAGCGCGGCACGCGATCCGGCATCTGCGGCGCTGGATGCGTCCCCGGCGCGTCCGCACACCGCTGGCCCTCCTCGGATCGCGCTCGCGCATTGTCTACGAACCGAAAGGCGTCGTGCTGATCATCTCGCCGTGGAACTTCCCGGTGAACCTGACCTTCGGTCCGCTCGTTTCGGCAATCGCCGCCGGCAACTGCGTGGTGATCAAGCCGTCGGAAATGACGCCGCACACGAGCGCCTGCATGAAGCAGATCCTCGGTGGCATCTTCGACGAGAGCGAAGTGGCGGTCATCGAAGGCGACTCGGCCGTTGCCGGCGAGCTGTTGCTGAAAAAGTGGGATCACATCTTCTTCACCGGTAGCCCCGCGGTCGGCCGGGTGGTGATGCGTGCCGCGGCCGAGCATCTGACGCCGGTCACGTTGGAGCTGGGTGGCAAGTCGCCGGTCATCGTCGACCGCACGGCGAACCTCGACGAAGCGGCGAAGAAGATCGCCTGGGGCAAGTTCTTCAATTCCGGCCAGATCTGCATCGCGCCCGACTACCTCCTGGTCGATGAGGCCATCCGTGAGCGGTTCATCGAAAAGCTTCGCGCGGCGATCGCACCGGAGACCGGCCTGATCGTCAACGACCGGCACGCAGCGCGCGTGAAGAAGCTGTTCGATGATGCGGTGGCGGGTGGAGCGGAGGTCGTCGCCGGTGGCGAGTTCCATCAGCGCGCCCTCGGCCCGACGCTGCTGTCGAATGTCGATCCCGAGTCGCCGCTGATGCAGCAGGAGATCTTCGGGCCGCTTCTGCCGATGATTAGCTATCGCACGATCGACGACGCGCTGGAAGTGATCGCCGCGCGCGAAAAGCCGCTCGTCCTCTACCTCTTCAGCCGCAGCCGCAACGTAATCCGGAAGGTTCTGAGCGGCACGACCGCCGGCGGAACCGCGATCAATGACACGCTCCTCCACTTCTTCCAGTTGAACCTGCCATTCGGCGGAGTCGGCGAGAGCGGCGTCGGCAAAGCCCACGGCCAATTCGGCTTCGAAGCCTTCTCGAACGCCCGCGGCGTCTTCTCGCAACCGACGCGATTCAGCACAATGCAGCTTCTCTATCCGCCGTACACGAAGTTCAAGAAGAAGCTGATCGATCTGACGATCAAGTACTTTTAGGATGCACTGGCGCCCGGAGCGATCCGCTAAACTTCCGACATGTCAATCGTGTGGATGGTGAGGGCCGGAACCGGTGGCTACGTCGCCGACGACTTTGCGCGTGGTCAGATTGCGATCGGATGGAACAAGATTGGCGATCTCACCGCGGCGAAGACGATCGATCAGGTGCGTAGCGAGTACATTCGCGCATATCCAGATGCGAAAACCGGAGAGGTCGGAAACGCGGTTGCGATGATCTATAAGTTCCGATCAACGATAAGGATCGGAGACAGCGTCCTAAGTTTCTACAAAGCGCGTCGAGAGTATCTGGTAGGGCGGGTGACTGGCGACTACGCCTTCAAACCAGGAGAGGTTCGGGACCATCCGCACGTTCGAAGTGTCGCTTGGGTCGGCCAGGTTTCACGTGATCGGCTGCGAGTGGCCTCCAGGAATACCCTCGGAAGTATCCTTACGCTTTTTTCGGTTCCCGAGGACGTTTGGACAGACGTGTCCGAAGTGCTCCGAGGACAGGAGAATGTGACTCAGATTCCAGCGGAGGCGATCCAGGAGGAACGTGAAGAACTGGAACAGACACGTCAGGATACCGAGGCGAAGGCTTTTGAGCTCATCAATGATCTGATTCTTCGGCTCGACGATTCAGAAATGGAGCATTTGGTCGCGGCACTCTTGCGGGCGATGGGTTATCGAACCCGCGTGACGCCGAAAGGGCCGGACCGTGGCGTGGATGTATTCGCCTCGCCCGACGGGCTTGGCTTCGAAGAGCCACGAATCAAGGTCGAGGTCAAGCATCGTCCGAATACAGCGATGGGCTCGGAAGACATTCGAAGTTTTTTAGGCGCCTTGAGGCTTGGGGATCGTGGCCTCTACGTGAGCACTGGTGGCTTTACGAAAGAGGCGAAGTACGAAGCCGAGAGAGCAAACGTTCCGATTACCCTTCTAGATCTGGATGCTCTCGCCGAGGCGATCGTCTCTCATTACGAGAAGTTCGATCTCGACGGTCGAGCGCTCATCTCACTTGTGAAAGTCTACTGGCCTGCAGAGTAGAGAGATGATGGAGGTAGGCTTCCTGCAGGAGAGGAATTGAACTTCAAACGGATTGGCGCGTACCGGCTGTTTTTCACGAGTAACGATCTCGACGAGCCGGCTCATATTCACGTGGAGCGCGACGGAATGGTGGCGAAATTCTGGCTGTCGCCAATCTCCCTGTCGAAGTCAGCCCGTTTTCCTGCGCACGAACTGTCGAAGATGGAGCGGATTGTCCGCGAGTACCATTCCGATATCATAGAGGCTTGGCATGAGTTCCTTCGCCGTCGAAACTAATCCGCGCGCCGTCGAGATCAGCGTCACTGCTGACGAATTGGTCGTCCACCTCGCTGATGGGCGCACTGTGACCGTTCCGCTCGTTTGGTTTCCACGTCTGCTTCACGCGTCTGCGCATGAGCGGTCAGACTTCCGACTCATCGGAGAAGGTGAGTACATCAGTTGGCCCTCACTTGAGGAGGATCTGAGCGTATCGGGGTTGTTACGCGGGACACGGGCTGTCCTTTCATCGGAAGCCTAGCGGCGCTTGGAGCAAGTCCCTTAACTCCGGCCAGATCTGCATCGGCAGGCGTCGCGGAAGTCGTCACCGGCGGCCAGTTTTATTCAGCGGCGCCCTCAGGCCGGCATGCCGGCGAACATCGATCCGGAGTCGCCGCTGATGCAGCACGAGATCGTCGGACCGCTGTTACCGATAATCAGCACCTGCGTCACGGTGGGATGTAGTAAACGCGAATCGATTTGCCGATTCTCCGCACTGGCTTGTACGCCTTGAGCCACTCGTAGCCCTCGCCGCGGTCGTTTCTTCCACCGAGCTTGAGCTCCACCTCGCTGACGGCGATCCAGCCGGTGGCCGGAGTACCTCGCACCAGAAGTTCCGCAGGCATCGAAAAGCGCTGCCAGTTGCCGAACACGGCAACGTAAATGCGTTGGATCTTTTCTCGGCGCACGAAATCGTTGAGCCGCTGAATGTCCTGCCCCCAATCCAGATTGCTATCCGTCGCGATCTCCTCGGGGTGTGCGCCCGCGAGCTCATTGAAGTAGGCCAGATAGTCAGGATGAGCGATCGCCGTCGCGACGAAGTACCAGCCGAGCAGAATGGCAACGAACCAACGGAACGCCTTGTGGCTCCACCACTTCGCTGCCGCGTACGCTGCACAGATGGCGAGTAGCGGATAAAGCGGCAGGATATGCCGTAGCCCGATGTTGATTCCGGCGGTCATCGCCGGAACGAGCATAGCCAGAGGTGCGATCGCGACGCCCCGAACCGCGGCGCTGCCTCTCCAGATCATGAGGACGATCCCAGCCAACGAGAGAATTACGAAGGGCACCGGAGTCTTGAAGAACCAGACGACCGGGAAGTAGTACCACCAGCCCTCGTAGCGGTACCGTCCGAGGAGAAAGCCCGCATGGCCGCGATCCGAGTGCCGGCGCACCCAGTCAAGTCCGACTAAGAACATCGGCGCCGGGACCGGAACGGTTGCGCTGAGGCGCTCGAGGAGTAGCCGGGCCGGTTTCGGAATGAAAGAGTCCGGATCGCGATCCACCGGCGGAGCGCCGATCATCGTGTCGCGGCCTGATCGCTTCGCGTTCGGCGAGGGATACCCCGCGGCTTTCGCCCAGTCGACGAAGTCGATTCCTGTGATGTCCCGGAGCGCTGCCTTTCCCGCATAGGTCTGATATCGCAGCACATGATCGCTGGTTACCCATTGGTAGCCGGGCACCGCTGCGTATCGCGTGGCTGCCGCCTGCGCCTGCTCGTTTCCGACGACGTGCGAGTACGCCTCTTTGATCGTTCCCACCGAGAAGCGATAACCGCCCCACACAATGAGCGCCGCGAGCGGAACGGTCACCGTGAGCCGCGGAATCCGTGGGAGCGAGCGTCGTGCGGCTGCCAACGCGATCGCACCTGTCGGGAAGAACAAGAGAAAAGAAAACTTCGCCAGGCATCCCAGTCCGATGGCCACCCCCAGAAGAACGGCGTTTGTCCACACCGGCCGGTCGAGCCATTCAGAGAAGAGAAACAACGCCAACGCGGTCGTCGCCATCGCCGCGGCATCGGTCGTTGCCAGTCCTGCATGCGCGAGAACCGGAGGGAGAGCTCCGAACAGTGCCAGGGCGAGCGCCGCGGTTCGCCATCCGAAGAGACGGTTGGCCCAGAGCGCCACAACCGCCATGGCCATCGTCAGGAACAGCAAATTGCCAGCGCGCGAGGTGGCCAGGTTGTGCCGGTACCGGTCATGGCGCGCCAGCAGCACGTTGGCATCGATGTCGCGCGCGCCCTCCAGATACGGCCAAAGGCCGAACATCACGCGCGCCAGCGGCGGATGTTCCGGGTCCCGATTGTAGGTGCCTTGTGCGAGCCACTCCATGCCCGCAGAGATATGAGCCGGCTCGTCGATCGTCTCACTGAGGACCCGAAGTGTCGAAGCGACCCGAATCAACGGAATCAGTGCCAGCACGACGAATAACGCGACGGGAATCGAGGGTCTCATCGATCGGTGATCGTACCTCCTCTCCGCCGCCATCCAGAGTTTGGATAACAGGAGTGCGGTCGTCTCGACCGCGGGCACTCGGGCGTCCCCGCCCGAGTGCTGTCAGGCTGAAGGTCGAAATCCATCCACGTTCTTGTTCGCGCCAGGTTTCGGCCTGTAATTCCTGCCGGGCAACTCCTACCAGGCCGCCGGTGTGGGGAACTTGGATTCGAGCGTGGTCCATCGAGGGCGCGTACGCGATGGTTTTCTGTGTGTACCGAACTACTCTCTGCGCGCACCGGCGATACACGGATCGGACTGAGTGATCGACCGTCCCGGCTGACCGGTATACCGCACGGGCTGAGTGATCCACTGCGCGGGCTGACTGACCCACCATTCGGGCCGACCGATCCACACTCCGGGCTGACCGATTCACAGCGCGGGCCGGGCGGTTCACCCACACCCTGAAACCTTCGCCCTTTTCGGTCGTTATACGTCGCAGCAAACGAACCGAGGAGCGTCCTATGAGCGGCAAGCGGAAGAAAAAACTCGCGGTGTGGTCCGGCATCGTCCTGGTGATCGCCATCGTCATCACGCTGGTGGCGATGAAGGCCGCAGGGAAGAAGCCGGAAGCGAAACTGCCGGTCAAGGTGGGCAAGGCCGAAGTTGCGGACATTCAGGTGAAGGTCACCGAGGTCGGCAACGTGCAGCCCGAGGTCAAGGTGGACGTGAAGAGCGTCGTATCGGGGAAGGTCGTCGAGATCCTCCACCGCGACGGCGATTCGGTGAAGCGCGGCGAGACGCTGGCGCGGATCGAGCCGGACATGAACCAGGCGCAATCGATCGCCGACGTGAAGAACGCGCTGACCGCATCAAAGATCCGCTACGACCAGGCCAAGAAGAACTACGAATCGGATCACAGCCTCTTCGAGTCCGGCCTCCTCGCCGGCAAACAGAATCGCGATTCCGAGGCCGAGTTTCTGGCGGCGAAGCAGGAGTACGAAAAGACGGAAGAGAAGTACGCCATCGTCGAGCGCAGCGGCATTCCCATCGCGCAGGCGACGAACAAGTTTCAGGGATCGAACGTCACCGCGCCGATGGACGGCGTGGTGCTGACGAAGAACGTTGAGATCGGCGACACGATCACCAGCGGCGTCTCCTCGTTCAACGCAGGGACGGTTCTCTTCAGCGTCGCTGACGTCTCGAAGATGATCGTGAAAGCGGGCGTGAACGAAGTCGATATCGGCAAGATCCGCGTCGGCATGCCGGTCAAGGTGACGTTGGACGCGTACTCGAAGATCGCTTTCGCAGGACGCATCGACCGCATCGCACCTGCTGTCCGCATCGACGACAAGGTCCGCGTGTTCGACGTCGAGATCCGTCTCGATGCCCAGGGCCGCGAGCTTCGCTCCGGCATGACTGCGAACATCGAAGTCAACGGCGAGCGCAAAGACAAAGTGCTGACGGTCCCTGTCGAGTCAGTCTTCCAACGTGACGGCGTCGAGCTGGTGTTCGTGAAGAAGAAGCTCGATCCGAACGTCGTCGCAACCAAAGATGTGAAGAAGGAGGGTCAGGCTCCCTCGGCCGTCGACAAGGATAGTTGGAAGAAGTTCTTCGAGAAGCGAACGATCGTGACCGGCCTCTCCGACAACTCGCGCGTCGAGATCGTCAAAGGCCTGAAGGTGGGCGAAGAAGTCGCGCTCGAAGATCCGACACTGCCAGCGGACAAGAAGAAGGACGAAAACGACGATTAGTTGCGCTGGCGCGCGTTGTGGGGGGTGGGGGTTGTTCCGGGGAAACGGTAGTAACCGGCCAAAAAAAAAAAAAAAACGCCGCGAGCGAAAAAAACAAAAACAACAAAACCGCGAACGCCCA
>Ga0307470_10000210_pt1 | contig 38593 bp, 32 predicted proteins | sample atmos_gasesAM3C__FD_204565 | JGI IMG/M metagenome (GOLD analysis project Ga0307470, IMG submission 204565) | Hardwood forest soil microbial communities from Morgan-Monroe State Forest, Indiana, United States - atmos_gasesAM3C_05 | ecosystem: Environmental > Terrestrial > Soil > Temperate forest... | reverse complement strand
CGCGATCAGCCTGCTCCGCCTATCCGGAGCCACCAACATCGCCGCCAGCCACCGACATCACGCCACCCGCACCGAACGACCGATCACGCTCCTGCTGACCTCATGAACGACTTTGCCTCGGCCCTGACCGCGGTCCCCTCACGCCCCTTCCCGGGAGCTCGATGTGGTGGGTGGCGCTGCCGGCCGTCGTCCTTGTCCTACCGGCTGGAATAACAGGGCTGCCCGGCGGCGGGTTGTCCACAGGGATCGGGCCGGGTGGCCAGTTGTCCACACCCGGTGCCCTGGAGGGATGCGCTGTGACAGCATGGCCGCCGTGACCGCCGAACCCCACCTGAACGCCCAGCCCGAGGCGGCCGTCCAGCCTGAGGCGGTCGTCCGGGCCGCGTCGCCGGGGGACCGGCCGCGGGTGGGCTCTACCGCGCTGCTGGCCGGGCTGCTGGTGCTGGTGCTGCTCGGGCAGCGGTTCCTGGTCGGGCTGTTCGGCTCGGCCGCGGTGCAGACCTGGGCCACCGTGTTCGTCGCGGTGTGCGTGCAGGCGCTGCCGTTCCTCGTGCTTGGCGTGCTGATCTCCGGTGCCATCGCGGCGTTCGTGCCGCCGGCGTTCTTCGCCCGGGTGCTGCCGAGCAGCCCGCTGGCTGCCGTCCCGGTGGCCGGCGCGGCGGGGGCGATCCTGCCCGGCTGCGAGTGCGGCTCGGTGCCGGTGGCGGGCGGGCTGATGGCCCGCGGCGTACCACCCCCGGCGGCGCTGGCCTTCCTGCTGTCCGCCCCGGCGATCAACCCGGTGGTGCTGGTGGCGACGGCGGTGGCGTTCCCTGGCCGGCCGGCGATGGTGGCGGCCCGGTTCGTGGCGTCGCTGGCCACGGCGGTGCTGGTGGGCTGGATCTGGGCCCGGTTCGCCAAGGCGGACTGGATCTCCCGGCCGCGCCGGGCGGACACCTCGGGGATGGACCGGTGGGAGGCGTTCCGGGCCACCATGGCGCACGACTTCCTCCAGGCGGGCGGGTTCCTGGTGGTGGGCGGGCTGACCGCGGCCACGCTCAACGTCGTGGTCCCGCAGGGCATCCTGTCAGTGGTGGCCGGGCACCAGTGGCTGGCCATCGGCGGGCTGTCCCTGCTGGCGGTGCTGCTGGCGATCTGCTCGGAGGCCGACGCCTTCGTGGCGGCAAGCCTGAGCCAGTTCTCGTTGACCGCCCGGCTGGCGTTCCTCACCGTCGGGCCGATGGTCGACGTCAAGCTGATCTCGCTGCAGGCCGGCACGTTCGGCCGGCGGTTCGTGCTGCGGTTCGCCCCACTCACCTTTGTGGTCGCGGTCGGCGCCGCCGTGCTGGTAGGGGCGTGGCTGTTGTGAACCGGGACACCGGCAACGTGCTGCTCGTGCTGGTGGGCGGCGCCGTCCTGCGGATCGCGGCGGGCGACACCTACCTGCGGTACGTGCGCGCCGGGCTGCGGGTGCCACTGCTCCTGGCCGGCGCGATCCTCGTCGTGCTCGGGCTGGTCTCGCTGTGGCGGGAGAGCCCGGGCCGCCGGTCCGGGCCTCCGCCGGCCGCGGCCGGGTCGCACGAGCACAGCCACGGTCACGAGCACAGCCACGGCAGCGCGGTGGCCTGGCTGCTGCTGCTCCCGGTCTTCGCGATCTTCCTGGTCGCGCCGCCCGCGCTTGGCTCGTACGCCGCTGACCGGTCCACCGCGGCCAGGGTGCCGGCGACAACGTCCGACTACCCGCCGTTGCCCCCGGGCGACCCGGTGCCGGTGCGGCTGGACGAGTTCGAGGCGCGGGCGGTGTGGGACCAGGGCCGGACCCTCAGCGACCGGCGGGTCACGCTGGTGGGGTTCGTGAGCAACAAGCCCGGGGGCGGCTACTACGTCACCCGCATCGTGATCACCTGCTGCGCGGCCGACGCGACGGCGGTCCGTATCCTGGTCACCGGGCCGGCGGCAGGCCACTTCGACAAGGACACCTGGATCGAGGTCGAGGGCAGCTACGGCGGCCTGGACCAGTCCCGCGCGCACGAGATCGGCCCGGTCGCCGAGCTCCAGGCCGACTCGGTACGCAGGATCTCCCCGCCGGCCGAGCAGTACGAGACGTGACCGCGACAGGGGTCGGCCTGCCGCATCGGTACGGTAGGGCCGGCGACCGTGACCGAGACGGGGGGCGAACGTGCTGGTGGTGAGCCGGTTCGCCGTCCCGGTGGAAGAGGGCGGGGACTTCGCCGACCGCGCGGAGACCGCGTTGCGGGCGTTCTCAGCCTGCCGCGGCTACCAGCGGGGAAGCCTCGGCCGGGCTGTGGACGACGCGGCCGTGTGGCTGCTGGTCACCGAGTGGGACAACGTCGGCGCTTACCGGCGGGCGCTGTCGTCGTACGACGTGAAGGTACGCACGACGCAGCTTCTCGGGCGCGCCGCGGCCGAGCCGAGCGCGTTCGAGCTGCTCCGGCTGGTGGAGCCGGGTGGCGCGGTGGTCGCCCGGGACCCTGACCGGGCACCGGACGCCGACCGCTCGGCGGTCGGGGATGCGGCTCGGCGGGGCTCCAGGCTGCCCCACCCGACGGTCGGGAGTGAGGAATGATGATCGGCTGAGCGTCCTAGCGTCGGGCCTGGCACGGGGACGTGGACCGTGCCACCGGCTCGCACGAAGGAGCGGGAAGGTATCTGGCCTGCGGACCTGACCTCGTAAGCCGCAGCCCCGAGCAAGGGAAACGAGAGCATGAGTCAGCCACCCGGTTGGAACCAGGATCCGCGGCAGGGCGGCGGTCCGTACGGGTTCGGTCCGCAGCACGGTCAGCAGCCTCCGCCGTACGGCCCGCCGCCGTACGACCAGCCGACGGAGCAGTACGGTCAGCCTCAGTACGGCCCGCCGCCGTACGACCAGCCGACGGAGCAGTACGGTCAACCTCAGTACGGCCCGCCGCCGTACGACCAGCCGACCCAGCAGTACGGTCAACCTCAGTACGGCCCGCCGCCTCCCCCATACGGTGGCCCGCCGCAGTGGAGCCTGGATCAGACCCAGCAGTTGCCGCCGTACGGACCCGGCGGCCCTGGCGGACCCGGCGGGCCTGATGGCCCGGGCGGTCCGTACGGCCCACCGGGTTATCTCGGCCCGCCTACGCCGCCGCCGGGCGGGGGCTACCGGACGCCGCTGCTGATCGGGCTGGTTGTGCTGGTCGTGGGTGCCCTGGTCGTCGGCATCGTCTTCTTCGCCACCCGCAGGCACGACAGCCCGGTCCCAGTGGCCAACGACGCCACCACCTCGGCCCCGACGCCGTCCGAGTCGCTCACGCCGTCGGAGACGCCGACCGGGTCCGAGACACCGTCAGCGTCGCCCTCCGCCACGACGTCGGCGTCGCCCTCCGCGACGCGGTCGGGGTCGCCGTCCGCGACGGTGGCGGCGTCGGCGTCCCCCGGGGGCGACAGCCAGGCCCCCACCGAGGATCAGGCCCGGTCCGCGGCTGAGGCGTTCCTGGGCGACCTGAAGGGCAAGTCCTACTCTCTCGCCTGGGCACAGCTCTGCGTCGCCGGCCAGGAGCTCTACAAGACCGGCAGCGCGCTGCAGACCAAGCTCGGCCTGGACACCAAGACACTGACCGACTACCGGATCGTCGGTGTCGAGGACGCGGAGTTCAACCACGACCCGCGTAAGGACGTCAAGGTAACGGTCACCTACAATACGGGCAGCGACAAGAACCTTACGCTGAGCATCACCCTGGAACACGACCAGGCCGCAATCTGCGGCTTCTGAGCCGTGGTCCGGGCGCCCACCCGGGAGCATGCCGAGGCAGCCAGAGGCGGGACGTCGCGGCCAGGGCGGTGCGGTGCGGCGGCCAGCCTGACCCTGGCACCGTGTCGAGCGGCGTCCCGGTGGACCCGACGAGCTGACCCCGACCAGTACGCACGTCCGGCCCCGGCCGCACGTTCCCGTCACAGCCGTTCCGTAGCCGGCCGGTTCGGCCGTCATCGGTTCCAGCCTGGTCCGGAGCGTTGGGTAGCCTTGGCGCTCCGTACTCCCCTCGCCGACCGCCAGCCGGATGGAGAGAAGAACCGTGCCAGCAGATCGTCTCGACACCATCGTCAGCCTGTCCAAGCGCCGTGGCTTCGTGTTCCCCAGCGGCGAGATCTACGGCGGCACCCGGTCCGCCTGGGACTACGGCCCGCTGGGCGTCGAGCTGAAGGAGAACATCCGGCGACAGTGGTGGCGCAGCATGGTGACCAGCCGCGACGACGTGGTCGGGCTGGACTCCGCCGTCGTGCTGCCACGCGAGGTGTGGGTGGCCTCGGGCCACGTCGAGGCGTTCGTCGACCCGCTGACCGAGTGCCTCTCGTGTCACCGCCGGTTCCGGGTGGACCACCTGGAGGAGGCCTACCAGCACAAGCACAGCGGCCGGCCGCCCGAGCACGGCCTGGCCGACATCAACTGCCCGAACTGCGGCACCAAGGGCTCCTTCACCGAGCCGAGGATGTTCAACGGCCTGCTCAAGACCTTCCTCGGTCCGGTGGAGGACGACTCCGGCCTGCACTACCTGCGGCCGGAGACCGCGCAGGGCATCTTTGTCAACTACAAGAACGTCGAACAGGCCGCCCGCAAGAAGCCGCCGTTCGGCATCGCCCAGGTCGGCAAGAGCTTCCGCAACGAGATCACCCCGGGGAACTTCATCTTCCGCACCCGCGAGTTCGAGCAGATGGAGATGGAGTTCTTCGTCCGGCCGGGCACTGACGAGCACTGGCACGAGTACTGGATCGACCAGCGCCAGCAGTGGTATCTCGACCTCGGCATCCGGGCCGAGAACCTGCGGCTCTACGAGCACCCGCGGGAGAAGCTCTCGCACTACTCCAAGCGCACCGTCGACATCGAGTACAAGTTCAACTTCGGCGGCACCGAGTGGGGCGAGCTGGAGGGAATCGCCAACCGCACCGACTTCGACCTGTCCACGCACAGCTCGCACTCCGGCGCCGACCTGTCCTTCTTCGACCAAGACGAGGGCGAGCGCTGGACGCCGTACGTCATCGAGCCGGCGGCCGGGCTGACCCGGTGCGTGCTGGTCTTCCTGCTCGAGGCGTACGCCGAGGACGCGGCACCCAACGCCAAGGGCGTGCTGGAGAAGCGCACCGTGCTGCGCCTGGACCACCGGCTGGCCCCGGTGAAGGTCGCGGTGCTGCCGCTGTCCCGCAACGCCGACCTGTCGCCGAAGGCCAGAGACCTGGCCGCTGAGCTGCGCCGGTCCTGGAACGTCGACTTCGACGACGCTGGCGCGATCGGCCGCCGCTACCGGCGCCAGGACGAGGTCGGCACGCCGTACTGCGTCACGATCGACTTCGAGACGCTGACCGACGACGCGGTGACGGTGCGGGAGCGTGACTCGATGAAGCAGGACCGGATCGGGCTGGACCAGGTGCGGCCGTACCTGGCCGAGAAGCTGCTCGGCTGCTGACCCGGGCTGCTCGGGCTGGCCGAGAAATCTTGGGAGAGGTGGGCGGCGGTCCGTAACCCGTCCCCGTGGGGCCTCGTTGAGATAGATGCCGACGCCGGAGCAGATCCGGTCAAGGTGATCGATTTTGACCCACCCTGTGCCCGCGCCAGTGGTTCCGCCTCCCGACAGCGGATCCACTGGCGCGGTGCTTTGTGCCGACCGGGCCGGTTGCCTGTGTAGATGCGGCCTCGAGTATGCGGCTAGATTCCCCGGCAGGATTACGCAAGAGGCCAAGGAGTCCCGCGTGTCGACCAAGTTCGCCTATGACTTCACTGAGGGAAATCGGGATCTGAAGGACCTTCTCGGGGGGAAGGGCGCAAATCTCGCCGAGATGACCAACCTCGGCCTGCCGGTTCCCGGGGGTTTCACGATCACCACCGAGGCATGCCGTGCCTACCTAGCCGAGGGTGCCGAACCGGTCGGCCTGCGGGCCGAGGTCACGGCCCACCTGGTCGCCTTGGAAGCCCGGATGGGCAAGAGGCTCGGCGACCCGGACGACCCGCTGCTGGTGTCGGTACGGTCCGGGGCGAAGTTCTCCATGCCCGGCATGATGGAGACGGTGCTCAACATCGGGCTGAACGACGGCTCGGTGCGCGGCCTGGCCGCGCAGTCCGGCAGCGACCGGTTCGCCTGGGACTCCTACCGCCGGCTGATCCAGATGTTCGGCAAGACCGTGCTCGGCATCGACGGCGACCATTTCGAGGACGCGCTGGAGTCGGCCAAGCACACCAAGGGCACCAAGGACGACCTTGACCTGGACGCCGACGACCTGCGTGCCCTGGTGGCCGCCTTCAAGGGCATCGTCGCCGCCCAGTCCGGCCGGGACTTCCCGCAGGACCCGCGCGAGCAGATGGACCTGGCCATCAACGCCGTCTTCGACTCCTGGAACGCGCCGCGCGCCATCCTGTACCGCCGGCAGGAGCGCATCCCGGCCGACCTCGGCACCGCGGTCAACGTGGTGGCGATGGTGTTCGGCAACCTCGGCATGGACTCCGGCACGGGCGTCGCCTTCACCCGCGACCCGGCCTCCGGCGCCCAGGGCATCTACGGCGACTACCTGCAGAACGCCCAGGGCGAGGACGTCGTCGCCGGCATCCGCAACACGCTGCCGCTGGCCGAGCTGGAGCGCATCGACAAGGCGTCGTACGACCAGCTCCTGTCGATCATGGAGACGCTGGAGCGACACTACCAGGACCTGTGCGACATCGAGTTCACCATCGAGCGCGGCACGCTGTGGATGCTCCAGACCCGGGTCGGCAAGCGGACCGCCGCGGCGGCGTTCGTGATCGCCACCCAGCTCGTCGACGAGGGGCTCATCGACGAGACCGAGGCGCTGACCCGGGTCACCGGGGCGCAGCTCGCCCAGCTCATGTTCCCGACGTTCGACGAGAGGGCTGCCCGAGAGCAGATCGCCCGGGGCATCGGCGCCAGCCCGGGCGCGGCCGTGGGACGGTGCGTGTTCGACAGCGCGCGGGCGGCGGAGCTGGCGGCCAGCGGGGAACGGGTCATCCTGGTCCGGCGCGAGACCAACCCGGACGACCTGCCCGGCATGATCGCGGCGCAGGGCATCCTCACCTCCCGCGGCGGCAAGACCTCGCATGCCGCCGTCGTAGCCCGGGGGATGGGCAAGACCTGCGTGTGCGGTGCCGAGGAGCTGGACGTCGACGTGCCCGGCCGCGCCTTCTCCGCGTCCGGCAGCCCGGCGGGCGGCATCGTGGTCGCCGAGGGTGACCTGATCTCCATCGACGGCACGACCGGTGCGGTGTACCTCGGTGAGGTGCCGGTGCAGCCCTCGCCCGTGGTGCAGTACTTCGAGGGCACCCTGGCGCCGGACTCGGACGCGCTGGTGGCCGCCGTACACCGGATCATCACCCGCGCCGACGCGGTCCGGCGGCTCGGTGTCCGGGCCAACGCCGACACGCCGGAGGACGCCGAGCGGGCCCGCCGGTTCAGTGCGGCCGGCGTCGGGCTGTGCCGGACCGAGCACATGTTCCTTGGTGACCGGCGGCAGTTGGTCGAGAAGCTGATCCTGGCCGAGTCGGCGGCGGAGCGGACCGAGGCGCTGGACGCGCTGGAGCCGTTGCAGCGGGAGGACTTCGTCGGGATCTTCGCGGCGATGGACGGGCTGCCGGTGACGGTCCGGCTGATCGACCCGCCGCTGCACGAGTTCCTGCCCGACCTGACCGAGCTGTCGGTGCGGGTGGCGGTGGCCGAGGCCGGCAGCGGGGCCGACCCCGCCGACGTCCGGCTGCTGGCCGCGGTGCGCCGGCTGCACGAGCAGAACCCGATGCTCGGGCTACGGGGGGTGCGGCTCGGCCTGGTGGTCCCGGGGCTGTTCGGGATGCAGGTGCGGGCCATCGCGGCGGCCGCCGCTGAGCGGCGGAAGGCGGGCGGCGACCCCCGGCCGGAGATTATGATCCCGCTGGTCGGCGCGGTGCAGGAGCTGGAGATTGTCCGCGAGGAGGCCGAGGGCATCCTGCGTACGGTGGCCGCGGAGACCGGGGTCGACGTGCCCGCTCTCGTCGGCACCATGATCGAGGTGCCCCGGGCCGCGCTGACCGCCGGGCAGATCGCCGAGGCGGCGGAGTTCTTCAGCTTCGGTACGAACGACCTGACCCAGATGGGCTGGGGCTTCTCCCGCGACGACGTCGAGTCGGCGTTCTTCTCGGAGTACCTGGAGAGGGGGATCTTCGGGGTCTCCCCGTTCGAGTCGCTGGACGTCGACGGCGTGGGGCGGCTGGTGCGGATCGCGGTGGAGGAGGGCCGGGCGGCCCGGCCGGGGCTGAAGATCGGCGTCTGCGGCGAGCACGGCGGCGACCCGGACTCGGTGCACTTCTTCCACCAGGTGGGGCTGGACTACGTGTCGTGCTCGCCGTTCCGGGTGCCGGTGGCCCGGCTTGAGGCTGGCCGGGCCGCCGTAACCTCCACCGGCAGCGACAGCCGCTAGCCGCCGCCCGCGCGTGTGGTGACTACAACGCCGAGTGGTGACCTGTTGTTGTCCGCGGCGCCCGTGTGGTCACCTCTCGGCGTTGTGGTGACCACACGTTGCCAGCGGGCAACGAAAGGTCACCACAACGCCGAGAGGTGACCACAACGGGAGCGGGGCGGGGGGATTTCGTCGTTGCGGCCAGGCGGTCCATGCTGGTGCACATGCTGCGGCCCTGGATCTCCTCGCTGACCTTGCCCACGTGGGTGAAGGAGCCGTTTTGACCTTACCCGTGACCGCGCCCGCGGAGCCTCCCGTCGGTGCGGACGAGCCGCGGTCACCCCGGCTCGTCCGGTACCTCCGGGTGGCCATGTTCGTCGTGCTGGCCGCGCTGCTCGCGGCCGTGCTGGTCGTGTTCGGCACGGCGGTACGGGTCTGGCAGGTGGCCCGGCAGGATCACCGGCCGGTCTCGGACGCGATCGTGGTGCTCGGCTCGGCGCAGTACGACGGCCGGCCGTCGCCGATCCTGCGTGCCCGGCTGGACCACGCGATCGTCCTGTACCGGCAGGGTGTCGCGCCGCGGATCGTCACCGTGGGTGGCAACCGGGCCGGCGACCGCTACACCGAGGCCGGCGCCGGGGCCACCTACCTGCGCAACCGGGGCCTGCCGGCCAGCGCCGTGCTCGCCGTCGAGCAGGGCAGCGACACGCTGGAGAGCGTACGCGCGGTCGCGGTCGCGTACGCCAGTCACGGCTGGCACACCGCCGTGCTGGTGACCGACCCGTGGCACGTGCTACGCACCCAGCGGATGGCCCGCGACAGCGGGATCGACGCGGTCGGCTCGCCCACCCGGTCCGGCCCGGTGGTGCAGACCCGGCAGATCGAGCTGCGCTACGTCGCCCGGGAGACCGCAGCGTACCTGTACTACCGGATCCTCCACCGTGGCACCGAGTCCGGTCCGCCTGTGTCCTGACCGCCCAGCGTGGCTCGGAGCCCGGCCGCACGAGGTTGTCGGCGTGCGGCGCTAGGCTCACCTGCGATGGCGCGGGACGAGACGACCGGGTACGACGAGTGGGACCGGGCTAGGCTGGTGGCCGAGCCCGCCAAGCGGGGCGGTCTGCCAGGCCAGCCACCGGTGCCGCGCGGCGAGTTCGAGCGGGACCGGGCCAGGGTGCTGCACTCCGCGGCGCTGCGCCGGCTCGCCGCCAAGACCCAGGTCGTGGTGCCCGGTGAGGATGACTTTCCACGCACCCGGCTGACCCACTCCCTTGAGGTCGCCCAGATCGGTCGGGAGATTGGCGCCGCGCTCGGCTGCGACCCGGACGTTGTGGACGCCGCCGGGCTGGCGCACGACCTCGGCCACCCGCCGTTCGGGCACAACGGCGAGGACGCGCTGGACGCCCTGGCCACGCCGTGTGGCGGGTTCGAGGGCAACGCGCAGACGCTGCGGGTGCTCACCCGGCTGGAGGCCAAGGTGGTCGGCGCCGCGGGCCGCCCGGCCGGGCTCAACCTCACCCGGGCCACCCTCGACGCCGCGTGCAAGTACCCGTGGCCGCGGCACGCGGGGACGCGCAAGTTCGGCGTGTACGACGACGACCTGCCGGCGTTCGGCTGGATCCGGGCCGGCGCGCCGGGTGGACCGCCGGACGGGGCGATGGGCGGACCACCGGGCGGCGCGGCGGGCGGGACGGCCGGCGGCGGCCCGGACATCGGCCGGCGCTGCCTGGAGGCCCAGGTCATGGACTGGGCCGACGACGTTGCCTACTCCGTGCACGACCTGGAGGATGGCGTGTACGCCGGGCACATCAGGATGGCCCGGCTGGCCGATCCGGAGGAGCGCGCTGCCCTGGCGGAGCTGGTCGCGACGGCGTACTCCGACCAGCCGCCGGGGGAGCTGCTGGGCGTGCTCGACGGGCTGCTGGCGCTGCCGGCGTTGGCCGACCTCGCCCAGTACGACGGCACCCTCGGCGCGCAGGTGGCGCTCAAGCGGGCGACCAGCGAGATCGTGGAGCGGTTCGCGGGGGCGGCGGTGCGGGCCACCCGGACGCACGGCGGCGGCGGTCCGCTCGCCCGGTACGCCGCCGACCTGGTCGTGCCGGCCCAGACCGTGGCGGAGTGCGCGCTGCTCAAGGGCGTCGCGCTGCGCTACGTGATGCTCCGGCAGGCCGCCGAGCCGCTGTACGAGCGGCAACGCGAGGTGCTGGCCGAGCTGGTGGAGGAGCTGGTCCTTCGGGCGCCGTACGCGCTGGAGCCGGCGCTGCGGCCGGCGTTCACCGCCGCGAGCGGCGACGCGGACCGGCTGCGGGTCGTGATTGACCAGGTGGCCCGGCTCACCGACACCTCGGCCTGGGCTTGGCACGCCCGCCTGACGGGTTGCCACGGCGCCCGGTGGGGCACGACGACGGGGTATGGACCGGCCTGGGGACGCAGCACGTGGCGCAGCGAGTGACAGGAGTGGGAATGGACCACACGTTCGTGATCGTGGGGGCAAGCCTGGCCGGCGGGAAGGCCGCCGAGACCCTGCGCGAGGAGGGCTACGACGGGCAGGTGGTGCTGGTTGGCGCCGAGGCCGAACGGCCGTACGAGCGGCCGCCGCTGTCCAAGGACCTGCTGCTCGGCAAGGGCGAGCGGGACCAGGTGTACCTGCACCCGCCGGAGTGGTACGACGCGCACGGCGTCGAGCTGCGGCTGGGCACGCCGGTCACCGTGCTCGACCCGACCGGGCACTTCGTCGAGCTGGCCGGCGAGCGGATCCTCTACGACAAGCTGCTGCTGGCGACCGGGTCGGTGCCGCGGACGCTGGACGTGCCGGGCGCGGACGCCGACGGCGTGCTGTACCTGCGCACCCTGGCCGACGCCGAGCGGATCGGCGCGGTGCTGCGGGAGGGCGCCCGGCTGGTGGTGGTCGGGGCCGGCTGGATCGGCCTGGAGGTGGCCGCCGCGGGTCGCCAGCACGGTGTCGCGGTCACCGTCGTCGAGCAGGCCGCGCTGCCGCTGCAACGGGTGCTGGGCGATGAGGTGGCCCGGGTGTTCGCCGACCTGCACCGCGGGCATGGCGTGGACCTCCGGTTCGGCACCTGGGTGAGCCGGATCGTGGCCGAGCAGGGCCGGGTGGCCGCGGTGGTGCTGGCCGACGGCACCGAGCTGCCGGCCGACGCGGTGGTCGTCGGGGTGGGCGTCCGGCCGGTGACCGAGCTGGCCACGGCGGCCGACCTCGCGGTGGACGACGGCGTGCTCGTCGACGCGGCGCTGCGCAGCTCCAACCCGGACATCTTCGCGGCCGGCGATGTGGCGAACGTCGACCACCCGCTGTTCGGCCGTCGGATCCGGGTGGAGCACTGGGCCAACGCGCTGCACGGCGGCCCAGCCGCGGCGCGGTCGATGCTCGGGCAGGACGTGGTGTACGACGCCGTGCCGTACTTCTTTACCGACCAGTACGACCTCGGCATGGAGTACGCCGGGTACGTCGCGCCGGGGGGGTACGACGAGGTGGTGTTCCGGGGGGCGCCGCCGGAGCCGGGCAGCGGGGTGGCCGGGGAGTTCATCGCGTTCTGGCTGGCCGGCGGCCGAGTGCTGGCCGGGATGAACGTCAACGTCTGGGATGTGACCGATGCGATCCAGGCCCTGGTCCGGTCCGGCAGGCCGGTCGATCCGGCCCGCCTGACCGATCCGGCCGTGCCCCTCGAGTCCCTCGCCGCGCCGGGCTGACCCCGGGCTACAGGCCTTGTGGTGACCTTTCGTTGCCCCGGCACCCCATGAGGTCACCACAAGGCGCATAGGTGACCACACGTCGGGCCGTGACCCCGACAGGTCACCACAAGGCGCATAGGTGACCACAGGGGGAGCCCGGGGCGGGCGGTTGGCTGGGGCGGTCGGGGGGAGGCCCTAGACTCAGGCCCCGTGGCAGGTCGGATAAGGGACGAGGACATCGCGCTGGTCCGTGACCGCTCCCCGATCGCCGACGTGATCGGGGAGTACGTCCAGCTCCGCAGCGCCGGGAGCGGGTCGCTCAAGGGCCTCTGCCCGTTCCACGACGAGCGGTCGCCGTCGTTCAACGTGACGCCGGCCCGTGGGCTGTTCTACTGTTTCGGCTGCGCCGCGGGCGGCGACGTCATCCGGTTCGTGGAGAAGATCGACCACCTGTCGTTCAACGAGGCGGTGGAGCGGCTGGCCGCCCGGGCCGGCGTACAGCTCCGGTATGAGGAGGGCGGCTCGGCGCCGGTCCGCCGGCAGGGCGAGCGGGCCAGGCTGGTCGAGGCGCACCGGCTCGCCGCCGAGTTCTACGCCGAGCTGCTCGCGAGCTCCAGCGAGGCGGAGCCGGCCCGGGAGCTCCTTATCGGGCGCGGGTTCGACCCCGCGGCGGCCGAGCGGTACGGCTGCGGCTACGCGCCGGCAAGCTGGGAGGCGCTGACCAGGCACCTGCTCGGCAAGGGCTTCACCGAGGCGGAGCTGACCCGGGGCGGGCTGTCCCGGCGGTCCCAGCGGGGCAGCCTGATCGACCGGTTCCACCGCCGGCTGCTGTGGCCGATCCGGGACATCTCCGGCGACGTCGTCGGTTTCGGCGCCCGCCGGCTGTACGACGACGACCCGATCGAGGCGAAGTACCTCAACACCCCGGAGACGCCGATCTACAAGAAGTCCCAGGTGCTGTACGGCCTGGACCTGGCCAAACGGGAGATCGCCAAACAGCTCCGAGCCGTGGTGGTCGAGGGCTACACCGACGTGATGGCCTGCCACATCGCCGGGGTGGCGACCGCGGTGGCCACCTGCGGGACGTCGTTCGGCACCGAGCACATCGGCATCCTGCGGCGGCTGCTGATGGACTCCGACACCTTCCGCGGTGAGGTGATCTTCACCTTCGACGGCGACGCGGCCGGGCAGAATGCGGCGCTGCGGGCGTTCGGCGAGGACCAGCGGTTCATGGCGCAGACGTTCGTCGCGGTGGAGCCGGGCGGGATGGACCCGTGTGAGCTGCGCCAAGCCCGGGGCGATGCGGCGGTGCGCGACCTGGTAGCCAGGCGGCAGCCCCTGGTGGAGTTCGCGTTGCGCAGCGTGGTCGGCCGGCACAACCTCGACACCGCCGAGGGGCGGGTGCACGCGGTCGAGGAGGCGGTGCCGATCGTCGGGCGGATCAAGGATGTGTCGCTGCGCGATGAGTACGCCCGGCGGCTGGCCGGGCTGGCCGGGCTGGACGACCCGCTGCGGGTGGTCGAGATGGTACGGCGGCACACCGGTACCCTCGGGGCCGATGGCGTGGCCGGGGGCACCCGACCCGGCCGCCGGGCGGTCGCTCCGCGCCGTGACGACCCGGTGCTACAGGTGGAGCGGGAGGCGCTCAAGCTGGCGCTGCAGGTGCCCGGGCTGGCCGGGCCGATGTTCGACGCAGTGCCCGAGACGGCGTTCACCGACCCGTCGTACCGCGTGCTGCGGGTGGCGGTCGCGGCGGCGGGGGGTACGGCGGCCGGACGGGCCGGGCCGGTGTGGGTGGAGCAGGTGGCCGAGCACTGCCCCGACCTGGTGACCCGATCGATGGCCACCGAGCTCGCGGTCGAGCCGTTGCGGAGGACCGGCGAGCCGGACAGCCGGTACGTCGGGATCCAGATTGCCGCGTTGCAGGCGCACCACATGCAGCGGCAGATCGGGGAGCTGAAGTCGCGGCTGCAGCGGATGAACCCGGTGGAGGAGGCGGACGGGTACGCAGCGCTGTTCGGGCAGTTGGTCGGGCTGGAACAGTTGCACCGGGGGCTGCGCGAGACCGCGGCCGGGGGGCTCTGAGGACGGTGCGGTGGGGCTGGCCGCGGTGGGAGCGGCCACCGGCTGAGCTGGTGCGGTTGCTGGACAGGGCCGAGCGGGTCACGGCGTGGGCGGACCTGGCGGACGGGCCGGGTGCCCCGGGCAGCACGGGTGGTGGCGCTGGACGCGGCGCGGTGGCGCTGTGCACGCCGTACGGGCTGTGGCTGCCCACCGGCCCGCCGTACGAGGAGCCGCCGTACGACGGGTCGCCCAACGGTCCGCCGCCGTACGAGCGGGTGTCCTGGCACTTGATCAACAAGGCGACCTGGCGGTCGCCGACGCTAACCCTGATCGAAGTCGAGGACCTGGGCGAGCTGGAAGGTGCCCAGGTGATGGGGGAGCGTGCGCCCCGCTCGGTCCGGGTGGCCATACCACGGGCGCTGCCGCAGGAGGTGCGTCAGCGGGTCACCCGGTCGGTGCGGTACTCCGCGCACCATTCGCTGGCGCCGACGGGCGGGGTGCGGGTGGTGGCCCGGCGGGTGCCCGGGCAGGACGGGCTAGTCTGGCGGCTGCACTTTGATCCGGGAACGGACGCGGACGACCCCTTGCTACGCGAGCAGGCTGGGCGGCTACTTGCTGCCGCCCAGCGCTCGACTGTCTCGCTCGGTTGACCTGCGGTGGTTGGTCCCGCCTTTTGTCGCGGTTGGCGTGGTTACGGCATGGCGCCGTTAGCCTGCGAGCGGCCAGCGTAGGCTGGCGTCTCGCTGCCGATGTGGAGCGCGCCCTTGGCCTTGCCGCGCGCCTTGGTGACCAGATCGGTGGCCTGCGCGCCGATGACGCCGGCCGCGGTCTGCACGGTGGGGTGGTCCTTGACCCGCTGGCCCGCCCGGGCGAGCTGCTCGTAACGCTGCCGGCCGGCCCGACTGCCAAGCACATAGCCAACGGCGAACCCGGTTGCCAGCATTACTCTATACATCGTGTTCCCTCCCGCGTTCCCTGGTGGTTACATACTGGCCTACCCAGTATCGGGCAGCAGCACCCCAGCCGGGCGGGATGTTCACCGGATGAGCGGCATGTTCACCGGATGAGGTAGTGTTGCCGCTCGTTGCCGTCCTCGCCGCGCGGCCGATCCCCCGTAGCTCAACTGGCAGAGCATGCGACTGTTAATCGCAGGGTTGTTGGTTCAAGTCCAACCGGGGGAGCTGGGGTTTGTGCCGCGCTGACCGGATAGTGCTCTTCTAGCGGGGGAGTCTCGTCAGTCCGTGCTGGCCGGAGGAGGAACTCCGATGGGCCTCGACGCCAAGATCAGGAACATGGCGCAGCACGCCACCGGAGCGATCAAGCAGCGGGTCGGCCGGGCCACCGGGAACCGGCGGCTGGAGGCTGAGGGCCGGGCTGGACCCAGGCGAAGGCCAAGGTCAAGAAGGTCGGTTCGCACGTCACGGACACCGTCGACGGCATGGCCGGCCGCCTCCCCGCAGGCGCTGAGCCGGCGGCACCGGACGCCTACCGCCGTCTGAGTGCCGCCTTCAACCCGTTGCGGGCCAGGACGAACCACCACGGCGGCACGGGATCCTGCTCGGCCGTGGCTGGCTGATAGGGCAGGCTGGGCCCCTCCGAACCGCGGAGCAGCGGCCCGAGATCCTCGTTGCGGGTTCGTTCGTCCGCCGTGGACACCGGGTGCGGCAGGTGCAGCGCGTCATAGAGCGCGAACCGGTTGAGCGCCACAAGCGTGGACAGCGCCACTCCATACTCGCGCGCGACGACGACCGCGCCCCGGTAGCCCAGGTAGGCCAGGGCGTATGTCCCGAGCGCGATCAGCAGCCACCCGCCGTCCGACCAGAGGAACCCGACCGCGAGCGCCGTCGCCAGCAGGTTGACCAGCGACAGCCGCACGGCCGCGTCGAGCTGTGCCCGCTGGTCGTCGAGGTAGGCGACATGCTCGGGCGGTGCCACCAGGGCGAGGTGCGGTGTCACGAGGACCGCCGGCAGGCCGTACGACAGACCGGCCAGATCCTCACCGCGCCGCAGCGCGTTTCCCAGCCGGGTGGGCAGGATCCGGGTAGTCCGCCAGCAGCCGTTCCGCCTCGTCACGGCGCAGGACGTGAACGACGTCCTCGGGGCGGGGCAGATGGGCTGGTACCTCGTCCGGTGGGACTTTCCCCAGGTTCTCCGCCGCGGTCTCCCGGATGCTCGTCCGTCGGATGAAGGTCTGCCGGTGCTGATGGATTCGAGCGAGCGCGGCGGCCTCGCCGAGCCTGCCGAGCCCCCAGTAGCCCTCGAAGAACTGGGTAATGGCGAACTGAAGCGGGTGCAGGGCCGTGGCGACGGCCAGCATCAGGAGGATGAGGATCCACACGACCCCGAACGACAGGGTCGTCAGCTCGTGGAATGCGTGAGCCCAGTCTGGGCGGCCGGTCGCGGCGCCGCTCACCACGAGCGAGTAGCCGAACAGGACCAGGAACGTCGAGGACAGGACGCCGACAAAGTTGAAGTACCGCCCGATGCGATCACCCGCACCCATGGCGATGTCTGCGATGGATCCGCCGCCAGCCATCCCGATCGCACCTGCCTCAGCTTCTCAGCAGCTTGCCACACCAGGTGCACCTGATCTGCCATCGCCGGGGTGTGAACACCGCGTTGTACTTCGTGCAGAGCAGTTGCTGGCCGTCGGGACCGACTGGCTGGTGGCCCGGAGGCGTGCGGGGCGCATTCCGCAGTGACGTCGCGCCCAGCAGCCAGGCGACGACCAGGAATGCCAGCTCTGCTTGGGCGACCCTGCCCCCCGGTGGCTCTTTCGATGACGGTCGCCGCACCCCCTGCCCCTTCCCGTCAGCGCCGGGATGGACCCAAGGTAGTCGCATCGACGGTCCGCGTCGACGAGTCCCCGGCTGTCGGCCGGGCTGCCGGTGCCCGGCAGGTGGTCGGTGGAATGCTTCGGCGGGTGACGGGCAGCGGATCGAGCAGCACGGCCGGCGGGGCCACGGGACATCCAGTCGTGGCTGACTCCGACATCGGTCCGGCCGGGCGACCGGACGTGGTCGGCCCACCACCTGGTGTGTGGGGGAGGCTGCGGCACAGCCTGTGGGCATGGCCTGCGGTCGCCATCGTTCTGATTGCCACGGGCGGCCAGCTCGCCGGGGTCGGGGCCGCAGTCGTGCTCGCCGCGACGGCGGTGACGGTGGTCGCCGCTGGGCTCGGCCGGGTCATGTCGCGCGAGACCCGGGTCGCCGTACTGGTCATCGTCCTGCTGCTTGGCTTGGGCACGTACTTCGTGCTGGCCGCCGGCACGGGGAGCGTCCGCGGTCCGCGTGGCACGAGCGGGGGGGACGCAGGTCCGGTCGACCTGCGTGGCCGTGTCATCACCGCGGCCATGCTTGGCCGGCTCGGACTGCGCGGCGCATTACTCCAGGGAGCCACGCTGGCCGACCTTGACCTGCGCAGTACGGCGCTGGCCGGGGCGGATGCCCGCGGTGCGTCCTTTCGCTACGCGAACTTGTCCGGCGTCGACGTCCGCGGTGCCGACCTGCGCGGTGCCGACCTGCGTTCAAGCTGCCTGCGCGGTGCTGACTTCAGCGGTGCCCGGCTCGACGGTGCCGACACCACCGGAGCCGACGTACGGGAGGTGGTCGGCAGCACGGGAGCCGGGGCCGTCGGTTGGGGAACGCCGGCTGACCGGGCATGCGGCTAACTCGACCCGGTATCCAGGCGGGAGCGCGCCGCACCGTCACGTTCATGGCAGGTAGGTGCCTGGGTGTTGATCTTTGGTTCGCGGTCGAGGAGCGCCGGGACGTCCGGACCAGCGGGACGCTGAGTGCGGCGCTCGATGCCTGGCCGCGGGTTCACGAGGCCGACGAGAGCACCATGCGCAGCTACGGGCGGTACACCCGACGGTATGTCCGGTCGGCGTTGGGTGACCTGCCGGTCGGGCGGGTCACCGGTCACCGCCTTCCTCCTCGAGGAGCTCTACGCCGAGCTGCGCCGCTGCCGGGACCTCTGTGACCGGCGGAAGCCGCGCATCGACCACCGGTCAGAAAAACCGCACGAGTGCCGCACGGAGCGGCACCGGAGCCAGCAGCGGGTGCACGACTGCGATGAAGCTGGCTGCGTTGCCATCGAGTGTCAGCCGCACCAGTGCCAGCCGCTCTCAGCGTCCACGATCCGTCAGATCCACCTCACCATCAGCGCCACGCTCGCCGCCGCGGTGCGCTGGGAGTGGATCAAGTCCAACCCGGCCACGGTGGCCAAGAAGCCCCCGCCAGCCGCGCCCGCAACCCCGATCCGCCCAGCCCGGAGGAAGCCGTCCGGATCATCGACGGCGTCTGGGCTCAGGACGCCACCCGGGGCACCTTCGTCTGGCTCACGATGGTCACCGGCATGTGCCGCGGCGAGCTGCTCGCCCTGCGCTGGCACGACGACGACGTCGACCTGGTCGGCGGCATGCTGGAGGTTCGCCGGAACTACGTGTGGCTCGCCGGCCGCGGGATCGAGAAGGACACCAAGACTCACCAGATGCGCCGGATCGCCCTCGACACCGCGACGGTCGATGTGTCCACCGCCCACCGCCAGCAGCACGAGGCACAGGTACGGCAGTCGGCCTGGAGCCATCCGGCGAGGCGTTCCTGTTCTCCCACCAGGCAGAAGCCGAAAAGCCCTTCCACCCCGACGCTCCTGTTCGCTCAGATCGCGTCCCACGCTGTCGCATACCGCTGAAGGGTTCCTGGGTGCGTCACGCGGTCGTAACCCAGCGGGCGAAGCGATGCAGTGACCGGGTGAGGCCCCAGCGTACGGCTGGTCGGATCAGTGGCCAGCCCAGTCGGCCCAGCAGGCCGAGTGGCAGGTCCAGCGTTTCTTCCCACACCACGGTGGCGCCGGCGGGGTGCTCGTCTACGACGAACGCGCCGGTGCCCCGCACCAGCGTGCCGTAGTGCATCACCAGACAGACGTGTGGCGGCTCCCAGCGGGTGACCCGCATCTTGTCCCGGATGCGCAGGCGTCCGATCCCGGTTACCGCCTCGATCTCACCGCCGACACCGTGGCCGTCCTGCACAATGCCGCGCACCTGGGTCCCCAGCATCCACTCGCCCTGGCGACCCCAGTCGGTCAGCGCCGCCCATACCTGATCCACCGGCGCCTGCACGTCCGTCGATACCGACAACTTGGCCATCGTCGTGAACTCCCGGATCGTGACACTCGATCATCCTCGACATGGTCGCAGCCGGTGGCCGGGACGGGAACCAGTGACCTCGCCGCCGGCCTGCATCACCGCCGGCAGAGCGACCAGGGCGAGTACGCTGCCGGCAACCAGCGGTTGTGGACCAGCGCCTGGGCCGAACTCACCCGTTCCTGGCCTTCCCACCGAGATCCGCCGCTCGATCATCCGTACCACCAGCGCCATCGAGAGCATCAACTCCTGGTTCCGTCCGTGGGGTGGCCCCGCCTACCACGCTCGATCTCATACTGTGAGCGCGTACGTGACCATTGAGGTGAACCTGACCCGGGCTCCATCCTGGTGCTTGTTGTCGGTTGTTACCGCCCGCGTGTCTGGAATCGGTGAGGATCAGCCAAAGTGGTGTTCGAAGGCGGTGAACCGGGCTTCCTGCTGCCATTGCAGTGTCGCTTTGGGGCTGCTGGCCAGCAAGGCTTGACAGGACTGGGTGGGATGGGGGCTGCCGAGCCGATCATGGGCGCATGGTGCCGCGGGCCGCTGGTAGTTGTCCTGGTCGCGCCACAGTGAGGCGCCGTCGATGAACGCGTGGTCCATACTGGTGCGCGCCAAGGTTTTCAGATCGGCGTAGCGCAGGTGGTAGCTGGTGGTCGCGCGCTGGTACTCGTTGGTCAGGTCGATACGCGAGATGCCTTCGTCGTCGGTGGACAGGGTGATCGGGACTCGGAACGCGCGGTAGGTGGGGAACGGGTGTTCCCGGCCGGTCACCTCGAGAATCTGGTCGTTGCTGGTGAGGTTCGCTTCCACCATGACGTGGCGCTCGCGCATGGTGCGCATCAGCCGCGGCCAGTTGTCCTCGCCGAGCACGTCCACGCCGTGCCCGATGCGTTCGGCGTGGCCGGTGAGGACGGCCTCGCGGATGTGGTAGGTCAGCTCCTCCGGCTTGGTCAGGCCGGGGATCAGCTCACCGGCGTGCAGGGTGATATGGCCCGTGTGGTAGACGCCGCGCAGGTAGTCGAGCATCTGCATGTGCAGCCGGTAGTCCCGAATGGAGATTTCGCCTTCCTCCGGGGCGACCAGGTTGAGCGCGACGGTGCGGCCGTCGGCCTCGGCCAGCTCGAACCCGGACACCATGTAGGTGAACACCACGTTGGGTTCACTGTTGCGGTTGACTTGCTGGATGTAGCGCAGGGTCACGCCACAGCCTGGCGAGGCAGCCGCCGTGCCGCAGCGCAGGATCGAGCGGTAGCGCGCCTCGTCGGTGTCGGTCTCGGCTCGGCCGGCCGCGACGATGCGGGCCATCTCGCCGCCGGCCAGCACCTGCCGGCGCATCGCGGCGAAATCGGGGGTGAACGTGACCCGCTGGGACAGGGTAAACAACGCGCCGCCCTGGCGGGTGGTCATCGACTCCATGTATTGCTCGTTCTGCCGCCCGGCGCGGTCGAGCACGTCAGCGAGCAGCTCCGGTCGGTGCGCTCCGGTGACCGCGCCGAACTTGCCGAACGCGTTGAAGAAGTGATCGTGCCCGGACTCCCCGCCCCCCGGCTGGAAGCCCTCCATCGACCAGGCGGCGATCACCGCGGTGCGGAACACAGTGTCGCTCACCGCGTCCGACGCCGGACGTTGGGTAGGCCCGCACGGGCCGCTTGCGGCCACGTACGTCGCCGTGCTGATGCACAGGCTGTCCTGCGCGGCAAGGGAGATCAGCAGCTCGGTCGAGGCGGCGCCGGACAGATGCGTGTGCAGGTCCCCGCCCTTCGGCAGCGCCAGCATGAACGCCCGCAACCGGGCCGGATCATGCCTGATCGAGCTCAGGTACTGCTCCACGCGCGGTTCCGGTCCCGGGTCCGCCGCGGCGGGCGTGGCGAGCACCCCGGACGATGTCAAAGCCAACAGCCCGGCGGCAACGACCAACAGTGCTCTTCGGTGTTTCGGCATCCGAACAGCCACAACGACCTCCACGAAACCATGCCGCCACAAACCATTTTGTGGCCAGCCAACCGGGAAGTCTAACGGTGGCGGCATACGGAAGCGGCGGCTGAACGGGTGAGAAAGACCAGCCCCGGTTCACGCGCTTTCACGAGGGTCCGCTCAGGGTGCGACCTGGCCCGGTAGTCTTGCTGGACCATAGCGAGCGATGGGCCGGAGAACTGAAAGCGGCAGCCCAGCGGTTCGATGCCGCACCTGGCCACCAGGCAAAACAGCCCCCTGCCATGATCAGGTGGGCTGTTTGACTCTACGGCGCCGCGCGCACGTGGTGACCGGCATCCTGCCGCTACGGTCTCAACTCGCCCCCCCGAGGACAGCCAGGGTAGCCCCCCATCAGATGCCCTCCGGAAAGTCACCCACATAAACGATCACCTACAACATCTCCGAGGTGAGCTCCTCAGCACCGACCACAACGACTCGTGCGCCGTCCTGGAGCGCGATGACATCCCCCATGTTCGGAGGCTTGTCGACCGTGGCAGTCCCCCGAGAGCGGGTCCGCGTCCGGCCTCGTCTACGTCTTCGTGGCGGGGCCGGTCACGCGGGGCCGGTGTGGTCGCCGGCCGGCATGCCGCGGCTGGTCAGGGCCGTGTTGGCCGCGCCGAGCGCGTACCCGGTGAGCACGCCGACGCCGTGGTTGTTGGCCAGCAGGCACAGCGCTGCCCCGGCGGCCGGGATGAGCACGAGCAGGCGGCGCAGGGCGGGGCTCGGGCCGCCCAGCGTGTACTGAGCAGCCAGCGCGCCGACCAGGCCGCAGATTGCCACCGAGTCGCCCGCGCCGCGCGGGCTCCAGCCCGCCGCGCTGACCGCGTTGGCGGCCAGCCCGCTGGCGAGGTAGACCAGCAGCCAGCGGGCCGGGCCGAGCACCCGTTCGGCAACCGGCGCCACGGCGGCCAGCGCCACCAGGTTGAACACGGTCTGCACCCAGCCGGAGGACTGCACCAGCAGCGCGGACAGCAGCCGCCACCACGGACCGGCCGGGTCGCGCTCGAGGTGACCGACCAGCGCGGGAAAGACCGACTGCGCCACGGCCAGCACCGCCATCACGGTGACCACCATCGCGGAGACCAACGGAACCGGTCGCCGCCAGGCGGCGCGCACCAGCCGCGCGGGGCTGCCGCCGTGGCCTTGCCCGACCGGTACGGCGAGCGCGGTCAGAAGCTGGCTGCCGGGCGCGACGACGGCCGCCGCGCAGCCGTACAGCGCCACAGTCCGCAGGTCCATGCCTCCAGGTTCGCACCGTCCGCCGGACAACGCCCAGCCGGCGCACCGCCACTCGACCACATGCTCCCCCGGCTTTTCCTCAGGTGCCGGTAGGGCGCGGATGAGCGACTGTTGCACATCGTCGATGGGTCTTGGCATCCCTCGCGGTCTTGCCGGACCAGGTCGGCAACATCGGCGCCGCGGTCCAGCAGCCGGCCCGTGGGCGTGCGCGTACTGCTTGCCGGTCAGCTCCTCTACGCACAAGAACAGTGCCTTAGGCACGACCGTGGGCTCCGAGCGGGACGAACCGATGCTAGCATTGCTAGCATCGGGAGGTGGGCATGGCCGCTGTCAGCATCCGAGATCTCGACGACTCCGTACGCGAGAAGCTCCGTGTCCGGGCAGCCCGGCACGGCAGGTCGATGGAGGCCGAGATGCGCGCGATCCTGACCGCCGCTGTCCGGGACGACGACTCCACCCAGGGACTGTTCTCCGCGCTCGTTGACCGCTTCGCCGAGTTGGGCGGCGTTGAGCTCGATCTGCCGCCGCGGGCGACGCCCGCCCGCGCCGCCTACCCGCCCGAATGATCATCCTCGATACCAGTGTGGTCTCGGAGCTGATGCGCCCGTCGCCGGCGCCGGTGGTCCTCGCATGGCTGCGCCAGCAGACCGATACCGAGCTGGTCACAACCGCGATCACCGCAGCCGAGATTCGCTACGGCATCGCCCGGCTGCCCGACGGCCACCGCAAAGACGACCTGGTCCGGGCGGCTAACGAGGTGTTCGCCGCGTTCCCCGACCAGGTGCTGCCCTTCGACGACGCGGCGGCCACGGCCTACGCCGACCTCGTGGCGCAGCGCGAACGCCTGGGCAGTCCCATCGACGGCTTCGACGGCCAGATCGCCGCCATCTGCCACAGCCACGGCGCACGGCTGGCCACCCGAAACATCAAAGACTTCCACCACACCGGCATCACCACCACCGACCCCTGGCAGAACGTGCGGGTGCCAGTTACTCGGCCGGAACGCTGACCTGCAGCTTCGACCTCCGAAGGCCGGGTCGGGCATGATCGGGTATGTGGCGGCCCGGCTGACGACCGCGGCTGGGCAGGCGGCTTATGGCAGCCCGCTCCTGCCGTACCTACTCCATACGTCGACGGCGTTCAGCGCCACCCGGCCGACCGTTCAGCACCGTCGAAACCGTTGGCGCGGACACCCCGGCCAACCGGGCGACACCGTCATCCCGTCCGGCCGGGCGACACCGTCATCCCGTCCGGCCGGGCGACACCGTCATCCCGTCCGGCCGGGCGACACCGTCATCCCGTCCGGCCGGCGACTGCCGTCATCCCGCAGCCACCGCGGCGGCCTACGACACCGCACCGGATGTCCCCGGCGCGCGAACGTCGTCGGCTGGGCGGACGGGCACCGTAGGAGGCGGCGCGTCGAAGATCTCCGCTCCGGTCGGCTCGACGTGGGTGACCTGGTTCATGGCTTGGCGGAGCGTCGCAAGCTCGTCGTACATCCGCCGCCGCGCTCGGTTGGAGTTTCCCAGCGGCTTGTGCTCGGGGAGGCTGTGCCACGGGTTGTAGCGCAGGACATCGGCGAACGCGAGCTGCGCGTCGGAGTCGAAGCGTTGCGCGGGCAGGCGCAGGCGGGCCACCGGGATGTATGGAGAGAGCCGCTCCGGCCATTTCACCGTGGCGTCCTCGATGGGCATCAGGTGCGGGTCGGTCTGGATCTGCACCATGAAGTCGAAGCTCCACGCGCCGTCCTCGAGGGTCTTGACCATCGCCTCCCGCAGGTAGTTCTCCGACAGGTGCGCCGGGATCCTGGTCCGGGCGCGCGACAGCGGCTTCAGCGAGTACTGGACCGCCTGCCCCTCACCCAGCAGGAACGGCACGTTGCTGTAGTACTGCACCTGGAGCGGGTTCGCGTGTACGGGTGAGTAGAGAAGCTGCATGAACAGGTGCAGCAGGTGCGAGTCGCCCGGGTTGATGGCATAGCCCACCGACGCCTTCGCCCGCACCCAGCGTTGCAGCGTGGCGTTCTCCCGGATGTTCGGGGTGACGAAGCTCGCCGGGCTGACCAGGATCAGGTCCTGGGTGAGACGTTCGTCGTCCATGAGCTTCGGCCCGGGGACGCCCATCACCTTGATGGCGACCGAACACTGGCCCAGGTCCTCCAGGTCCGGGGGCGCGTATGGTCCGGGCCCGGAGAACCGGACGTACGCGGGGTAGCTGCGCGGTTCCGCGAACAGGCCGTGCCGAAGGTGGTCCGGCAGGTCGGGCAGCACGGTGAGCTCGCCGCGCAGCACGCCGAAGGTCTTGGTGTTGCCGAAGCGCTGCGCCGAGCCGGGCAGCCAGTTCTCCCGGGTGAACTTGGCGAGCTCCTCGATGATCTCGCGGATGTACCGCTCCTCGTCCGGGAGCAGCCGTTCCTCCGCCAGCCCCAGGTGCTCGTTCCTGCGCCGGGCGTTCTGCACCGACTGCGCGAACGAGAACAGCGGTGGCCGGAGCCACCGGTCGAACAGCGGCCGGTAGAGGAACTCGACCCGGCGCTCCAACCGCCACAGCCAGAGGACGAGATCGCTGAACGGCCGGACGACGAGGTAGGTCAGGAACCCGTCAGGGTTCAGCAGTCCCCGGCTGCGCTTGCGGCGGGACCGGCGGGTCGGTGGTCTCATGGCTGCTCCTTCGGTCGGACGTCGGCTCGCGCCTCAGGAGCGCCGGGTGAAGTCCAGGGCGAAGTCGAGGATGTGCCGGCGACCCAGGAAGACCAGGCCCAGGAAGACGCCGGGGGCGACCTCCCGGATCTCGTCCCGGACCTTCTGCGCCACGAACGACGTGGTGGAGTAGTCGAGCACGATGCAGGGTGCGCCGTCGTACCAGCTCGCCCCCTCGTAGACCTCCGCCTTGATCGCCGGCACGGCCAGCGGCGTCAGGATGTTCCTCAACCGGCCGGCCTTGGCGTCGACGATCTTGCCGCGCCACGCGACGAGGTACGCCAGCGTGGCGACGACGCGGCCGAGCACACCTCCGGTGCCGAGCAGGACGGTGCCCCTGCCGCGCCCTTGGGGGATGGCTCCCACGGTTCCCGACCGGAAGAGCTTCCCGAGCTCGCGCCGTGTCGTGCTGGCCAACGGGGGCAGCCCCCCGCTGCGTTGCCCGCTCATGATCATCTCCTGTCTCCGGGCGAGCCCGGGATGTGTCCAGCCAATGGTCCGCGGAGCGCGTGTCCCGCGCCCCCGTTCAGGTCGTTGTGGGTCCGTTCGCCCGGGCCCACGGCACGAACGCGTTCGAAAGGGAGCCGATGCTGTGCCGGAGCTGCGGGTAGTGGCGCAGCAGCACCGACACCATGCTGTTGTCGTCGATCCAGTCCAGCCCGGCCTGCGTGTAGACCGCGGGGGTGTAGGCGGTAGTGAAGAACCTGTCGCTGTTCAGCCGGCGCGAGGCCATCAGGACGAAGATGCGGAAGGCGGTGTCGCTGAAGGCGAACCCGTCCGGCCGCCGTTCGGCAAACATGCCGACGGTCAGGTCGACCTTCTCGATGTCCCCCTCGTAGACCCGTTCGATCTCGCGGGCCCACGTCGGGTTGTCGGTGAGGTCGTCGAAGCTCGCCGCGGGCGCCAGGTTCAGCAGCCGGCGGAAGTCGTTGTAGCGCGGCACCCCCAGCTCCCGTGAACGCAGGATGTCGGTGGCGGCCAGGTCCTGCAGGTTGCCGTCCGGCCGCTGGAACTCCTGCAGGAACTTCGGGAAGTTGTGCAGGGTGACCAGGCCGGGGTGCTGGGTGCCGAAGGAGTACATCAGGTCAGCCATGCCGACCTTGCGGGCGACGTCCACCGCGTTGGCGCCGGCCAGGTCCCGCAGCGTCGCCGCCATCACCCGCTGGTCGTCCGCGCTCGACCGCAGGTCGTAGTCGTCCGGCACGAGCGGATGCATCCGGTAGACGGCCACAAACTCCTCGGTGAGCGCGTACGGCACGCCGTAATGCTGGGTCTCCGAGCCGGGGATGCCGCTGATGACCTCGCTCCTGCTCAGCCGCCCGAACGCGTTGTGCACGCGCTCGCCGGCCAGCCCCCACCAGTTCGCCCGCAGCGCCGCCTTGGTGGTCGGGTGGCTGATGACCGCGGGCGTCCACTCGACGGTGTGGATCTTCGCGATCAGCGCGGCGTTGACCAGCCGGGCCCGCTGGAAGATCTCCTCGCCCGACCAGCTCGGGTGCTCCGCCCGCAGCCGGTCGCAGATCGCGTTGTGCTCGAGGGTGAACAGGGTCTGCATCAGCAGCAACCCGAGCCAGAAGCCGGGCACCTGCCGCGGGTCGGCGGCCGGGTCCTCCGGCATCGGCAGCAGGCCGTCCGGGTTGACCCGCAGCTTGCCGTCCGGCAGCTCACCGTCCGGGCCGGAGCGGACCCACCGCTGGTGCTCCGCGGTCGTCCCGTAGATCTGCGACGCGTCCCACCAGTGCGTCTCGGTGTTGGCGTACGTCGGCGGGTGGCCGGTGTCGCCGGCCGGTGCGGTCGGGTCCGGCCTGGTGCGCATCACCTGCATCGGCCGGTCCGGCCAGGGGTCGTCCTCGGTCAGCGGGATCTTCCACGGGTTCTCCCGCGGGCTCTTCCCGTGGCTGAACCAGTCCCGGATCATGAACTGCAGCCACGCCGCGACCAGCGCGTTCACCGACGTCGCCGGGATCAGCTCGCCCCGGGTCAGCAGGGCGCGGCTCACCTCGCGGGGGTTCGGCTGCATGATCCGGTCGGGCGGGTCGGGCCAGGTGTGCTCGATCGGCACGTTCCGGCCGAACCGTGACCCCGCCATTCCCATGCGAGGGTTGTCGAGGTCGTTGTAGGTCCCGTCCGTGGTCCGCGCCACCCGCACGTCCGGTGTAGGCGGCGCCAGCGGCGGCAGGTTCACCGCCGGGAACCCGCTGGTGTCGTACAGGTTGCGCTTGCGCAGGACGTCGCGCAGGCCGATGAGCGCCAGCAGCCCCGGTACGGTCGGGAGCCGGTGCCAGCCGACCTTGCGGTCGACGCGCAGCGCGATCTTGTCGTAAAGCCTCCAGAGCGGGGACTGGTGGTAGCCCGGTCGCTTGCCTGTGCCCAATGCGATCACCTCGGGTATACGGGAGAGAACGTCGTCCTAGCTGGTGGTGGTTCGCTCGGTGATGTCCGGCCCGACGACGCGGACGCGGTCTGTCCGTTCGGTGCCGGCGTCGGTGCCGGTGCCGGTGCCGCCGGGCAGGTGCGCCAGGTACCGCAGCGCCGAGATGCCGGGCAGGAAGAAGTAGGCGCCGCCGCGCGTACGGACGAACCGCGGCAGCCCCCGGTACCGGCGGCGCACCGGGCGCGCCGGGGAGGTGAAGTCGCCGCCCGACGCGGGCCGGCTTCCCACGACCGGGTCGGGGTCGGCGTACAGGCCGTGGAACGTCGGGTTGTTCAGCCAGGTGTGCTGCACGAACTCGAACTGCCGGGACAGGTTGCCGGCCAGGCAGAGGAAATGCAGGCCTCGCTCCGCGGTGGGGTCGCCACCGCCGGCGCTCCCCGCGGCCGGGCCGTAGCTGCGCCCGCGACGGAGCAGCCGGTGCCGGTCGTTGACTGCCAGGGACGCGTCGGTACCAGGGCTGGGGTCCAGCGAGTCGCGCGGGTTCGTCCGGCGTACGTGGGCTCCGAGCGGGCAGGCGTAGCCCAGCGGGTCGGTGTGGTGGTAGCCGAAGTCGTTGTCGGCAGCCAGCAGCGGATCGTCCCGGTCGGGCGCCTTGACCAGCGGGGCGCCGCTGGGCCACCGGCCCACCATCTTGGCGGCCAGCGCCACCGCGGCCGCTGGGTCGGGGGACCCGTCCGGGCGCCGGGTGGCGTCCTCCGCGTACCGCCAGAACGCGTCGACGTCCTGCGCAAGCTGGCGCATGACCAGGTAGCTGCCGTTGCGGCCGAGGTCGGGCGCGCCGGTGCCGTCCGGGTCGGCCGGGAGCAGCCGGTCGGGATCCGCCGACGGCGACAGCAGCGGCCGGTCGGTCAGCAGGCCGTAGGCGTTGCGGTACCCGAGCACGAACTCCCCGGCCGGTACCGCGCGACGGTTGCCCGGGACGGCGGCCGGCAGGCCGTCGATGAGCGGCTGTGAGATGCCGTCCCGGAAGCCGAACGGCTCGGTGCCCGCGAGTTCGGCGGTGTCCAGGTCGGCGACGGTGTGGACGCCGAGGTCGGCTAACAGCCGCCGCAGCTCGGCCCGGAGGCTCGCCAGCCTGGCCGCGTCGGCGGCGTAGAGCAGGATCACGCCGTCGAACGGCGGCGACTCGGGGCCGCCCCAGGCCCAGTGCCGTGGCGCGGACCCGTCAAGGTCGCCGAGAGCCCGGCTGCGGTCCGGGTCCGCCATCCCCGCGGTGAGCTCGGCCGAGAACGCGTCAACCGTGGCCGGTGGGAGACCGAGCCGCCGTAACCCGGTCGGGGTGTATGCGACGTTCCACGCGGCATCGCCCCGGGCGGTCGCGGCGGTGGTCACCCGCGGGAGCAACCAGGTCAGCAGCGCGCGGGCGGCTGCTGCGTCCGGGGCGGCGAAGAGGGTGAAATGGGCCGCCCTCAGATGGCCGTAACCGCGGGCCAGGATGCCCTGGATGTCGTCGAGCTCGAGTGTCACGAGTCGCCTCACAGGAGGGAGAGCCATTGTTCGGTCTCCGCTGGCATCAGGTCGCCACAGAGGCCGGCGCGGATTCGCGCGTTGTTCTCGATGTTGTGGGCGGTGAGCGTCGGGTAGGCGCTGTACCAGGCCACGACGGGCACCTGGTGACGGCGCAGGTAGTACTTGAAGTCCTGCTCGTACTGGGCGCCGCCGAACAGCAGCCAGCGGGTGCGCGGATAGCCTTGGCCGTTGCTGAAGACGGCGTTCAGCCCCCAGCCGAGCCGGTCGATGAAGTCGTCCATGTAGCTTTCCAGGCTGCCGTCGTAGTTGCTGGCGAACACCATCCGCCGCCAGCCGTCCAGCGGCACCCATCGGGCGAAGTGAATCGTCTTCACACCGGCCAGGTCGTTGTGGTTGTAGACGTGCCGGACCGCGTAGTCGATCGCGAACAACACGCCCCGGGCGGTGGTCCGGCGCAGCAGCCCGCTCTTGAACAGGCCGATCGCGGCGAATGGGTTCTGCGTGACGAAGTCCTCGCAGGAGGCGAGTGCGCGGACGTGCTCCGGCGTCGGCCTTTCGGCGTCCGGCACGTCGCGACGCTCGCTGAGCCGCAGCAGCCCGGCCCAGGCCGGGAGCGCGACCAACAGCAATGGCAGCAGCAACAGCACGACCAGCGGCACGCCGACCAGGTGTACGGCCTCACGGGCCCGCCATACCAGGCTCGGGCGCGCCGGCGGCTTTATCGCCCAGGCGAGGTCGGGACGCCCAGCGACGTATGTCTGGATATCGGTGCGCACCCGTTCCGGCGTGTCCGCGGACCATTCGTGGCCAGTCCGGTCGAGGTAGTCCTGCAGTTCCCCGCGCAGCTTCGCCTCCTGCCGGATCTGCTCGAGCCCGCGGCCCACCGTGTTGACGTACACCGCGCTGGCGGAGACTAGATGCCGGCGCAGCCAGCGGATCCGGATGCGGCGCCGCGCGCCCGGCCGCGGGTAGCCCTCGCAATGCCCGAAAGCGAGGTCGATCCCCTCGCCGGCCACGTCCACCAGCTCGGCCAGGTGCCGCCGCAGCGGCGCGTCCACCTCGCTCATGTAGACCAGGCTGGCCGGGATCGGCTGGCCGTCGAGATCCACCGCGTCCTCGAACAGGAACAGCCGAGCGAAGTGGACACCGCGCAGGTGTGCGAAGTCGAACGGAATCTCGGCCATGCCCCGCCGACCGGTCTGGACCAACCATTCGCGCAGGTCGGCGGCCCGCCCAGGCGCGACCGTCGCCCTGATCGTGACACCGAGCTGGTGTGGCATCGCTGTCCCCCCGCGGTCGGGCCGCCGTTGCTGTGCCGCTGGACGAAGATTGGCCTGCGTTCGTACGCTACCCGTGTCAGGATGGAGTGTGGACGCTCGGCTGGGGATACATCTCCGCCCGGATTTTTCGCTCAAGGCTCCGCGGATCGGGTTGTTCCCGAGTGGATATGATCGCTAGTACGGTGTTGCCGGCGGATATCAGCGTGGCCATCACCGCGGCCTTACGAGGAAGGTCACCCCGCACCCAGGCGGTCGCCGCGGATATCGTGTCCGTGGCATGGATCAGGACGGCGAGCCGTACCGCCCGGTGGCGCTCCTCGCCGCGGAGCACGAGCAGGTCGGCGCCGATCAGAATCGTCCGGATGCCGAACATGCGGAACGGGTAGATCCCGAAGCGACCGGTCTGCGCATCGGCGCCGAGCCGCCGCAGCAGCAGCTCGGGGGCGAGCAGCCCCGCCGTCCCGTTGGCGAGTCGTACGGTGGCGAGGGCCTTCCTCGCGAGCCGTGGTCCCAGCGACATGGCGGCACATCCCTCCGGACAGCACGAAATAACGACGACACGAAATACGGGTGGCGCTCGCGCGCCGGGCTTCTTCCCGCAACGTGGCTCGTTACGCTAGCAGGCCGGCGAAGCACCACGACCGGCGAAGCAATGAACACGGCCGATGCCGTCCTGATACATCACACGCACGAAAACATCCTGTGCGGCTCGAAATCTTGGCCCGGGTGTCGACCTGTCCGGTCAGGCAGCATGGTGGTGCTGGTGGGTCAGGCCGTGGGAGGACCGGTGTCCCCGGACGTCATGGCGCACATGGTCGTGCCCGGCAGGGTGGCGGCAAGCCGGCTCGCGCCAGGCCGCTGTCTAGGGCGCGGCGGCGCGGGTGGCATCGCACCGCCCGTGTGGTGACCTGTCGGCGTTGTGGTGACCTGTCGTTGTCCGCACCGCCCGTGTGGTGACCTGTCGACGTTGTGGTGACCTGTCGTTGTCCGGGCCGCCGGTTGAGATCGCCGCCGTGGAGGCTCATCTCAACGAGAGATGGCCACGGAACTGCTGCGGCACCGGTGCGAAACGGTATGCCACGGTGATCGTCTCGACGTCCGGCACGATGAGGCGGTAGCGCGTACACATCAGGTAGCACAGTGCAATGAGCTGGATCGTGCCGATGTCGGCGCCGACACACTTCTTCGGTGCCCAGCCGAACGGCACGTAATATCCCCGGTCGGCAGGCCCGTGCGGCGCACCGGGCAGGAAACGGTCCGGGTCGAACGTGTCGGCCTGCTGCCAGAACCGGTGGTCACGATGGATCATGTGCGGGCTCAGCAGGTAGCCGCGTCCTTTCTCCAACCGGGTGGTGCCAAGGTCGAACGAGAACAGTGAGCGCCGCACGAGCACCAGCGGCGGGCTCCACATGCGCAGCACCTCCTTGACGAACCGGTGCGTGACCGGTGCCGCCTTCGTCGGTGCGGCACAGAGCTCGGCCAGGTCCATGCCCCGCAGCTCAGCGGTGAGCCGCCGCGCCCACTCCGGGTTGCGGGCGAGCTCGTACAGCACGCTCGCGGCCGCGGCACCGGGCGGACCGCCGATCGCGGTCAGCACCGCGGTGACCACGTCGAGCGCGCGGTCCATGCCGAGCTCCGGCATCAGGTCAACGATCGGATCCGCGAGGTCCAGCTCCCGGGGGCGGCGGCCGGAGGCACGTTCGCGCAGCACCCGCCGTACCACGAGGCCGGCCCGGACCTGTACGGCGGCGAAATGCAGGCGATGCCACGGCCCGTGGCCCGAGTGCCGATCGATCAGGCGGACCAGCTTCTGGTTGAGGTCCTGGCTGACCCGCGCGGCCTCGCGGGGGGTGAGACCGGACAGCGCGACCGGCAGCATGGACTGCACGGCGACATCCTGCGCCAGCATGACGAGGTCGACGTCGGCGCCGAGCCGCGCGTCGATGATCTGTTCCATTCGCGCGATCATGGTGGCGTTGTGCTCGCCCGTGGTGAGCTTGTGCAGCTGGGTGAGCCACGCCGTCCGGACGCGGGTCCACCGCACCTGCGTGCTGCGGCGCCGCCGAACCATGTCGACAAGGCGGTCGGGCATCACGAGACCGCGCCAGTTCTCGCTGCTCACCCGGCGCGCCGCGTTCGGCTCGAAGATCGCGAGCTGATCGTCGTCCACCCAGAAGATGCCGCCTTCGGCAGCGCTGCGCAGGCGCAGGTCGTGCAGGAAGTCTGTGGCGTGGTGCGGACTGGTCATGGCGTTGCCCCTTGCGGTGTACGGGGAACCGCCGGTCGGCGGCTCCCCGCGCGTACCGGTCAGATGTGGTGGTAGAGGTACCAGAAGCTGTGGAACTCGCCGTACGGCCAGCGGACGCTGAGGGCCGCTCTGATCGAGTAGTAGAGCTTCGCCACGATGTCACCTCCTCTCACGGGAAGGGACGCGAGCACGCAGCTCCGCGACGAAACGCGGCGGAGCCAGGGCAGGGCCGAGGTGGGGTCCGCCGCCGCTCGCGGTGACCGAGAGGTGCCAGTCGCGGGTGATGATGCGGACCAGGTCCTCCAGCAGCGTCATCGTCACGGTGGCGCCGGTGCAGGCGTGCGGCCCGAACCCGAACGGCATGAAGGCCGGACGGGGGACGGACGTCGCCCAGCGGCCTGGCACGAACTCATCCGGGCGGTCCCAGTGCCGCGGGTGGCGGTGGACGAGGTAGGTGCACACACTCACCTCGTCCCGCGGGCCGACCGTGACGCCGGCCAGCTCATGCGCCCGGCTCGGCGTACGGGCGAACAGCCACGCGACCGGCCAGAGCCGCAACGCCTCCCGGACGATCGACCCCGGCTGGTCGTCGCAGGTGCCGGGGTGCGTACCGGCGAGGTAGACCGACCAGCCGAGGGCGAAACCGATCGAGCCGACCGTGGCGAACAGGAACGACAGGTAGACCTCGGCCAGGTCGTCGGGCGTCGCCGAGGGCCCGGCCCCGGCGACGGTCACGTCCAGCAGGTCGCGTGGCTCCTCGACGCCGACGCTCCGGCGTGCCCGGATCTCCCGCCTGAGGACGCGCATCACCCCGCGGCGAAACCAGACCCGGGACAGCGCCGAATGCCGCCGCCGCGCACCTGCCAGCACCGCACGGGTGATGATGCCGTCGACGGCGTCGTGCAGCTCCGCCGGGGTGTCCCGGTGCAGCACCACGTCACGCAGGTGCTCGCGGACCAACAGGTTGCCCGCGTCCGGCCACGTGCTCGCGGGCACCAGACGATCGCTGACCAGCCGGGGCAGGTCGGCCCGGCGGGCGTCGAGGTGGCGGCCGACGAGGGCACGGGCCGCGCGACCGATCTCGATCTGCGCGGATCTGGGGCCGAAGACCCCGTCGCGGGTGTGGAAGAAGTCGGAGGTCTCGACAAACGTGCCGCGTCGGTTGCTCATCACCTCGCGGGCGGCCTCCGGGTTGGCCACGCAGACACGACCCGGCGCGAAGCGCCACACGTCGTCGGTGTCGTCGAGCCCCGCGGCCAGATCCGCGGCCAGATATGCCAACGGGTTGTGCCGGAAGGCGGCCAGGTCAGGGCGCGGCCCAACCGGGTGACCGTTCGTTCCGCCGGTGGCTGCGAACGTCATGTGCTATCCCCCTGTGAACGCGCGGGCAGGCTACGGATGCCGATCGGACGGCATCCCGTCCCGGAACCTTCCGGCGTTCACCCCGTACGGCGTTCCTTCCCGTTCCATCGGATGGAACGGGGAAGGAACGCTGGGGAAGATGAGACGGGTGGGCGTGCTAGCGACGACCTTCTCCGGGATGGCCGGTTCTCCCTGATCTGTACGGTGCGGACAACGACAGGTCACCACAACGCCGACAGGTCACCACACGGGCGGTGCGTGCGCCTGCCGACAAACGGCCGCCTACGAACCAGCGGATGGTGATGGGCCGGCAGTGGGCCTGCGCCGCGACATGGACCGGGTGGCGGGCGACGGGCGGTAGCAGCAGCGCATGCCGGTCTGTACGGCGGCGCACAGCTCCTCGCCGAGGGCAGGGTCAGCCGCGCTGATGTGGTGCAACGCCCGCCGGATCGCCTTGCCCACGGCTATCCGGGCGCGTTCGGGGTTGTCGGCGAAGTGGCGGGCTCCCCCGCCGAGGCCGGTTGCCGCCTGCAGCTCGTCGGCCAGCCAGCCCGCCTCAGCGCGCAGCCGGGTGGCGCGTTCGCCGTCGTTCAGGACCTCGGCTTCCGCGATGTCGTCGCGCAGCTCCGCCAGCCGCTGCCGGTACTGCCGCAGCGCCACCTCGTCGAGCATCGCCTGGGGCGAGGTGCCGCGCCGGCCTTCCGCGCGGCTGCGGCCGCCCGGCCCGGGTGGCTCGGCCAGGTCTATGCAGGGGATCTCGACCGCCGGGTTGGCGATCAGCGTCGCCAGGTAGCGGACCCCGACCGAGTCGTCCACGACCGCGGACCGGCCACCGAGCTCGATGCGCCAGTGCCGGCCACTCCGCGTGCACACCGCGGTATCGGTCGCGGTGTCGGTCTCAGCCGGCGCGTCCGGACCAACGATGGCGGGCAGCGTTGTTCCCAGGGAGGTGGCTTCCCGGACGGCGGCGGCACGCTCGACCTCGGCCGCCCGGTCGTCACCGCGCTCGCCCCGCAGGGCCAGTGCCTGGCCGAGGCGGTGCCCGGACAACGCCGCTGCCGGCCAGTGGCCGAGCGCCGTGTTCTGCTCGATCGCCGCCCGGAAGTGCTCGACCGCCTGGCCGGGCTCGCGGGTCGTCAGCGACGCGACGCCCAACGCATGGTGCGCCGAACCGAAGCAGGCGGCCCCGAGGCTGCCTATCATCGGCAGCCGTGCGTAAGGCAGCAGCAGGGCGTACGCACGGGCGGCGATGTCGACATCGTCCAGCAGGGCGGCCGCCTCGATCACCCCGTACATCGCGGTGAGCCAGGAGCTGGAGCGCGGCAGCCGGCCGAGATCGTCACCGCGGAGACGGGCCAGCGCGCCGCGGGCCTGCCGCCGGTTCCCTGCCGTTGCCGCCGCGACAGCCAACGCGGCCAGGAAAGCGTCGTCCGTCGCGCTCAGCATCGGCGAGTTCGCGATCTCCGAGAGGTGCCCCACGAGCTCGCCGATGCGGCCCTGGTACCACCGGATCGCGACCATCTGGGCGCCGTACCAGCCGAGGCTGTCGGCATCGCCAGTCGCCCTGCCTCGCTCGGCGCAGTCCTGGGCGGACCGCTCGGCCTCAGCCAGCCGTCCTCCCCGAATGCCGAGCATCACCCGGATGGCTGACACGACGAAGCCGACGGCTGCGTTGCGGTTCGCCTGCTCGGCGCTGGAAAGCTCGGCGAACGCACGCTCCGCATGGGGGTCGCCGAGCAGGAACAGGTCAACGGCTCGCCACAGTAGGCCCATCAACGCGTCGCTGGGACGGTGAGTGCGCGACCCTTCCCGCAGCAGCTCCTCGGCGAGCCCCAACCGTCGGACGGCGTGCTGCGGCCCGAGCAGGCAGTGATGCGCCAGGCTCAAGGCCTCCGCCAACGCCACCGGATCACCCGCCCGGCGCGCCTCATCAAGGATGGCCACGATCGCGGTGTGCCCCCCGGCCCGGTAGTCGGCCTCGGCCGCCAGCCGGGCCCGCATCCGCAGCGCCAGCGGACACCGGGGATCCAGCACCGACAACGCGGTTCGCTGGCGTGCCTCGACACTGGACGCTTCCGCGACCGGACGGTGCTCATGTACCCACAGCCCACCCAGCCCCAGCGCGGCAGCCGCCATCAGCTCCCCGGCCCGCGCCTCCTCGGCCAGCGCATAGGCCCGGGCGAACCAGGATCGGGCGGCGTTCAGGTCGCCGTCGACGTGCAACGCCCGCTCGCCCATCGCGACCAGGGACTCAGCCTCGGCCCATGCGGGCACAGGCTCCACGTCACCGACCATCGGGATGGACACCCCCGCGGTACGACTGATCCACAATCACCGGCAGTAGCCAGTGACCAAACATTGGTCACAGCAGACGAGCCGCACGCGGCCCACCAGATACACGGTTGAGCTTGGCCCATGGTTCACCAGACGGTTCACCAGACGCACATTGCGACGAACAGCGCGGGCGGTTCACCGCAGCGATACGGTCAGATAACCTCACAGCCCGTACAAATGGGAACGGGGCTGCCACGGCCGGCCGCATCCAAGCCGCGCCGAGCCGACTTCACGATCGATAGCTCGGGTAGATCCGCGCTCATACGGCGCCCACGCATCGCGCCCGGCGATGCCTGCCGGCTCGCGCTGACGGTCAGCTCTCTGGCGGGTCGTAGGTTATGACGTCGAACGCAATCTTAGATGAGTCAAGCTGCGTGACTCGGAGTGCCGAGTATCGCCCTCTGTCCGTCTTGACGCAGATGTACCTGCCCGGAGCTACACTGCCGGTGTCTAAAGACTTGTCACTGTAGCCAGTCGTGTTGCGGCATGTCTCGTAGCTTGCCCTTTTGTCTCCAAGGTACAGCGCGGCTGAGTTAGGAAATAAATTTTCGTGGGGACCCGCGGAGTACCCAACATCATCGTTACCGTTAGGCCATTGAGGATCGGACGGCGGTGCGTCAAGGTCGGCTCTATGATCAGTAGCCAGAACCAGTGGTCCGCGGTGCCGAACTGATGCGGCCGTTGGTGCTAGCGGACCTATAACCGTCCCTGTGTCCGTGGCCATGAAAAAGTCCTCGCGTGTGGCCAGGTGTAGGTCCTCGCTGGCGTACGGGCCCGGCCACGGGACGGCATCAGGGACTCTGGTCCGTGTGTCGCTGGCGTCGGTGAGGCAGGAGGTCTTCGTCGAGGCCGCCGTCGGCCATGTTCCCGGGGGAGCTGTCTTGCGTGTTGATGCCGCCTTGAAAGCCTGGCCGGCCTGCCGGTGGGTGTCACTGCCAGGCTCGGCGGCGGCCAGGTCCCGACGGGCCAGGTACGGCAACGCGATCCGGTCCACCCACCCGTCGCACCAGTACCGCGGCCGGCGCGGGCGTCCCCGGCGCGGATGTAGTAGCGGCGGGGGTGCGCCCGGTACCACAGCGGGTCGACCCTCCACCCGGGCCGGCGACTGACAGACGGAAGAAGTCCGAGGACAGGACCAGGCGACGGCCTCGGGGAGTGCCCCGACCGACCGGTCGATCCCGAAATGGCGCTCCAGCACCGTTGCCGAGCGGGTGGGGTCCATCGTGAGCACAACGGTGTCATCGGCCACGAACACCCACAGCCACCAGCGGGTCCCGTCTCCGCCCTCGACCCGCTCGAACACCCGCCAGCCGGTCTTGTCAGCGTGCACATGACGCCCGACGGCGCTACGGGCGGTCGCCTGCTCCAGCGGTGCCAGCAGCGCGTGCACGTCCTTCAGCACCCCGGACAAAGATGCCCCCGGTGACCTCCAGCCCCTCGGCGGCCAGCGCCTTGGCGACGCGGTGCGGCGGCAGGCCCAGCACGTACTTCTCATACAACAGCCGGGCCAGAAACGCGGCGGTGAACCGGCCCTTTGGGGGACCGGCTTGGGGCGGCACCGTGGCGGTCACCGTCCGGGCCCCGGACAGCCACAACGACGCCGGTACCGCCGCCGTTGCACGATCCGGCTGATTTCCACCAGCACGCATATCACGCACCCACCCGGCGTGACGCGACCTCAACATCATCAACGTACGGCTGAGACAATCTCAACCGACATCCGTTCCTCCGTCCTCGCACACCCGTTCACGGGTTTACCGAACACTTACGGTGGGCGCGCCAGTCGCCTTGTGGTGGCTGGCTTGCCACCGGCACCATTCTGGCGCTCGCCGCTGTGCTCCCCGAGGTTCGTCACCTTCCTCCTTCCGTCCCACGCCGGGACTACTCTGGGCACTCGCCGTCTTGCTCTCCGAAGTTTCTCACGTTTTTTTCCGGAGGCTCGGGCTGGCGGCCGGTTTTGTCGGTGGCCTCTTTTATTCTTCTCCTATGTCGGATGTGGTCGCGTCGGTGGTCGAGCAGCTCTCGGTGCTGCTTGGCTCCTGTCGTGACGCGCGGTTGTGGGGGCTTTCCGACGCGCAGGTTGACGAGCTGTTGGTGCGGGTGCACCAGCAGCTCGGGCAGATCACGGGGACGTTGCTGCTGCCGTTGGTGCGGGAGGCGGAGTCCCGGGGCCTGGCCGCCGCGCATGACGCACCCACCATGAAAGCCTGGCTTCGCGACGCCCTGAACGTGCGGCCCGGCGAGGCCGGGCGGCTGCTCCGCCTCGCC
>Ga0307470_10000209_pt1 | contig 38598 bp, 34 predicted proteins | sample atmos_gasesAM3C__FD_204565 | JGI IMG/M metagenome (GOLD analysis project Ga0307470, IMG submission 204565) | Hardwood forest soil microbial communities from Morgan-Monroe State Forest, Indiana, United States - atmos_gasesAM3C_05 | ecosystem: Environmental > Terrestrial > Soil > Temperate forest... | reverse complement strand
GCCTCCGCAACTGTTCGGAGCTGTCGCCTGGAGTGAGCCGGAATCCGTCGTGCCCGTGGTGTTCCTGGCTCGGATGAAGTACGTATATGTGGTCCCTGCTGTAACACTGGTGTTGAGGAAGCTCAGCGTGCCTGCTGGAACCCCGGGCGAGAGCAGGCTCCCATTTCGATACACGTCGTACGTGGTAGCCCCGCTGGACGTCGTCCAGTTCAAAGTGATCTGCGGACTACTACCGCTGCAACTGGGTGTCGCGTTCGTCAGCGTGAACGCTCCCGGCAACGAGCCCCCACAATTGTTCGGAGCTGTCGCTTGGAGTGAGCCGGAATCCGTCGTGCCTGTGGTGTTCCTGGCTCGGATGAAGTACGTGTATGTGGTCCCTGCCGTAACACTTGTGTTGAGGAAGCTCAGCGTGCCTGCTGGAACGCCGGGCGAGAGCAGGCTCCCGTTTCGATACACGTCGTACGTCGTAGCCCCGCTGGATGTCGTCCAGTTCAAAGTGATCTGCGGACTACTACCGCTGCAACTGGGTGTCGCGCTCGTCAGCGTGAACGCTCCCGGCAACGCGGCCAGCAGGCTGGTGGGGATCACGATGAGAGTGAGAAGGACCAACGTCACCCGCCAGCAAGACATCTTCATTTGCGTTCTCCTTTGAATAACTCGGGTCGCGTTGTGCCGATTGATCGCGATATCGGCGAAGTAGCAAGCCGCGCTCAACCGATTAGAGTCACATATCCTTCAGAATCTCAGCCCGCTTCTTGTCGTACTCCGCCTTCGTGATCAGCCCCTTCTTCAGCAGATCGTCCAGCTTGCGAAGGCGCTCCTCGGCTGATTCAGCGGGGCGAGTAGTGGCAGTGGCGGGCGACGAGCTGACGCCGGAGATCCAGGCTTTCTGGAGACCGGGATCGGCGAGGACGTTGGCGTAGGCTTCTTTGAGTGCGTCGCTCAGTACCTCGTTGATGTTTTCGGGGCTGTGGGCTTTTCCGTAGCGATGGGCGGTGCCGGTGCCCATCCCCTCGGCGAGGGTCTTGTCGTGAGCGTCTTTGAGGGTGAATGCGAATTTGACCTCGGTGCCGTAGACGGAGCCGAGGGCTTTGTTGGATTCGTCGATGTCGAATCTTGTCACCTGGAGGACGAGGGTGCGGGAGGCGGGGTGCTCTTGTTTGAGCGTCCATTCCTTGCTGACGCCGGTGACCATCTCCTGGATGAAGGCGATAACGTCGTGATCGGCGTGGATCGGGAAACGCTTGTCGTCGCCGCCGGTTCCGTGGCCAATCTCGAGCGGGTCGTCAAGTTTGCGGGCGTCTTCGACGCGGATCTCGACGGACTGGCCTAGCAGAGCGGGGGGCAGATCCGCCGAGGTTGCGTGGACTCCTTCCTGCGGGACGTACTTGAGCGGCACCGTCAGCTCTTTGAGGTTTCCGCGGGCAATGGCGAGGGAAGCAATGAATGAGATGGCGATCGCAATCGCAAAGCGGCGCACGTGGATCATGACGAGTCTCCTTCGTTCCTTCAGCCAAATTGTCGGGGTGGAATTGCTGCCTTATCGTACACCCGTTCGTCAGACGAAGTGGCGCTAATTCACAGCAATCGGATCCTCGCGAGTGCTCGTAAGTAGACCGAGACGGAGGAAACCATCGGGCTGTGCTCGACAAGATCAGCCTCATGTAGCAGCTTGGGGCGATTCCGGCGTAGGGCTCTCTGCCTTCACCCGCAACCCCATCTCTCACGCGAAGCCGCGAAGATCGCGAAGGAGAGCATCGCAACCTCAAACCTTCGCGGCTTCGCGTCTTCGCGTGAGAGATCGTCATGGCGATTGACGCGATCTCCCGCGATGTGTAGACTGTTCATGCAACTGAGACTTAGTCTCAAGCTGTACATCGAAGGAAGACCGCTTGCCAATCAACAGGAACGCCGCACATCTGAGAATCTCCCTGCTCTTTATCGTTTTCATCGGAGCCGCGCGCTTCGGCATCGCGCAGGAGAACCCCTACTTCATCACCTACACGCATCACATGGAGGAGCCGGGGAGTCTGGAGGTGGCGCTCAATCCGGTCCTCGGCAATCCAAAGGGCGGCGCGAAGCACTTCCTCGCCTCGTCGCTCGAACTGGAGTATGGGATGAACGGTTGGTGGACGTCCGAGTTGTATCTGGACGGGCAGAAGACACGGCCTGAGAGCGCATCGTTCACCGGCTATCGATTCGAGAATCGCTTTCGTCTCCTGATGAAGGAGCATGCCGTTAATCCAGTCTTGTACGTCGAGTACGAGGACATCACCGGCGCGGACAAGATTCTCAAGGAGATCGTTGGCTTTGACTCGTTTCGGGATCTGTTGGAGCCGGCCGAGGATTTGCGTCATGAGAAGAAACGCGAGGTGGAGGCGAAGCTGATTCTTTCCAGCAACCGTCGCGGCTGGAACTTCGCCGGGAATCTCATCGCGGAGAAGAATCTGAATGGCGATCCGATCGAATTCGGATATGCCGCCGGTGTCAGTCGTCCCTTGGTGCTGGCCGCAACTCCTAATCCATGTTCTCTCTGCGCAGAGAACTTCACGCTCGGCATGGAGCTCTATGGCGGCCTCGGCGAGCAGCATGCCGTCACACTCGCCGGAACCTCCCACTACATCGCCCCGACCGTCGCCTGGAACCTGCCCAGTGGCATGACCTTCCGCTTCAGTCCATCGATCGGAATCAACGGCAACAGCAACCGCTCGCTCGTGCGGTTCGGCGTGGCCTACGAATTTCCGGTGATCGGTGCAGGGAGTCTTCAATGAAATCAAATCGATCGATGTGGTTCGCGGGCATCGTTCTGTTTCTTGCTGCCGGTTGTGCCGTTGAGCCGCCGAAGGCTCCGGCAACGGCCGAGCATTTCTCCAGCGACGTTGCCGCGGGCGGAAAACTGCTCACGCAGCATTGCGCCTCCTGCCACGGGGCCGGCGCGCAAGGAACGACGCGGGCGCCGAGCCTGCACACCGCTTCGGTACAGATGATGTCCGATGACGCGCTCGTCCAGTTTCTGACCGATGGCGATTTGCGGAAGGGGATGCCGTCGTGGTCGAGGCTAGCCGAGGAGCGGCGGTGGCAGTTGACGAGGTTCGTGAAGTCGTTTTCGGGCGCGGGTGCAAACCGTTTGAACCACAGAGACACAGAGATCGCAGAGTAAAGCGACTCTGTATCCTCTGTGTCTCCGTGGTGCATTTTTTGGGATATAACGCGCGTCCATGAAGAACTGCATCGCCGCCGCTCTACTTCTGTTCACCGCCTTCTCCGCTTTCGCGCAAGACGTCAAGACCACGCCGCAGCCCAAGCCGGCGATTCGCGAGCTAACGCTCGAGAATGTCTTTGATCCGAAAGCGAAAGTGTCATTTGGCGGGACGCCGCAGGGTGGCTTCGTCTGGCTCGACGACAAGACGTTTGCGTGGCCTCGCACGGAAGATGGGAAGGTCGTCGAGCAGGCGGTGATCGAGAGCGAGACGGGCAACAAGCGCGTGCTGTTCAACGCCGCGAAGCTGGAAGCGGCGGCCAGGAAGATCGCCGGAGTCACGGCGGACGAAGCGACGGCGTTCACGAAACAGCGGAACTGGAACTTCAGCCCGAACAAGAAAAGCGTTCTGCTGACGATTGCGAACGACGTTTACCTCTACGCGTTCGACAGCGATTCGATGACGCGCCTCACCTCCTCGCCCGGCGCGAAAGAGGAAGTGACGTTCAGTCCGGATGGGCGTTCGGTCTCGTTCGTTCGCGCCAACAACATCTACGTCGTCGACGTCGCCACGCAGCGCGAGCGGCAGCTCACCACCGACGGCAACGAGAACATCCAGAACGGCATCCTCGATTGGGTATATCAGGAAGAGGTTTACGGCCGCGGCAACTTCCGCGCGTACTGGTGGAGTCCCGACTCGTCCTACATCGCCTACCTGCAACTCGACGAGCGGCCGGTCAAGCATTTCGCCGTCGTCGATCACATCCCCTACCAGCAGAACGTCGAGTCGGAGCTCTACCCGAAAGCAGGCGCGCCGAATCCGGGCGTGAAGCTCTTCACCGTCCGCGCTGCGGGGGAAACGCCGCACGAGGTGAGCACCGAGAGCTACAGCAGCGGCGACTTCCTCATCGTCCTCGTCGACTGGTCGCCGGACAGCGCGAAGGTCATGTACCAGGTACAGAACCGCGAGCAGACGTGGCTCGATCTCGACGCCGCCGAAGTTCGTGGCGGCGGCGCGCCGAAAACGCTCTTTCGCGATTCCAGCAAGGCATGGACGGAGCCGACTGGCAATCCGGTGTGGCTCAAGGATGGATCATTCCTCTGGCTCAGCGAGCGGAGTGGGTTCAAGCACCTTTATCAATACGCCGCGGACGGGAAGCTCATCCGCCAGATCACGACCGGACCGTGGGAAGTGCGCACGTTGCACGGAATCGATAGCGCCAACGATTGGATCTATTTCTCCGGCACGGAGCGCAGCGTCCTCGGCACCGATCTCTATCGCGTCCATCTCGATGGCGGCGGTCTGAAGCGGCTCACCGACGAGCCCGGACAGCACAACGTGAATTTCAATCCCTCGCTGACGGCGTATCTCGACACGTTCTCGGATGCCGCCACGCCCCCTTCGACGTCGCTGCATCGCCATGACGGCGCGAGCGTCCGCGTCGTCGACGCGAATGAAGCGCCGCTGATGCGCAATCTGAACATCGCAAGGCCGGAGTTCGTCCAGGTCAAGACGCGCGATGGCTTCGTGATGGAAGCAGAGATGATCAAGCCGCCGAACTTCGATCCGTCGAAGAAGTATCCGGTCTACGAGCACACCTACTCCGGTCCGCATGCGCAGCAGGTACGCAACGCGTGGGGCGCGTCGACGTATCTCTGGCACCAGTTCCTTGCGCAGCACGGCGTGATCGTCTGGATCTGCGACAACCGCAGCGCCAGCGGCAAGGGGATGGAGTCGGCCTGGACGTCGTACAAGCGGATGGGCGAAGGGGAGCTGCGCGATCTCGAGGATGGGTTGAAGTGGCTGGAGTCGCAGCCGTATGTCGATTCCTCGCGGGTCCTGCTGAGCGGCTGGAGCTACGGCGGATTCATGACGTCGTACGCGCTGACGCACAGCACGATGTGGAGCGCGGGAATCTCCGGCGGCACGGTCACAGACTGGCGCGATTACGACTCGATCTACACCGAGCGCGTGATGCTGATGCCGCAGAACAATCCGGAAGGCTACAAAGCCACGGCGCCGCGCTGGGCTGCGAAGGACCTTCACGGCAGCATCCTCCTGCTGCACGGCACGATCGACGACAACGTGCACATGCAGAACACGATTCAATTCATCTACGAGCTGGAAAAGGCGAACAAGCCGTATCAGCTGCAGGTGTATCCGAAGTCGCGGCACGGGGTGGTGGATCCGGCGCTGGTCGCGCACATGCGCGCCGCAATGTGGAAGTTTATCGAGGAAAACCTCGGCGTGAAGTAGCTCGGCGCGGGCGGCTGAAGAGACTTTTCACGCGAAGCCGCGAAGACGCGAAGAGTTGATGTTTGCGATGCTCTCCTTCGCGACTTCGCGGCTTCGCGTGAATCGGTTCTCTACCCACGCCACAAACCCTAAGCCCGTTCCGACGTAGAATCAAAAGGCACGTCGCCCAATCGGGAAAGCAGGTTCGCTGAATGTTCGAGTCCGCCACATCCACTCCCCGCTTCAAGCCCTCGTTCCCCATCAAACTGCCGCCGCTGCGAGGAGGATTCGTACGATTCCTGCTGCGGATCAGCGTGATCATCATCCCGCTCGTCCTCATGCGGGCGTGCCTCGTCACCTACGTTCCGCTCGACCAGATCGGGCTGCGGCAGATCTCGTTCGGCATGAGCAAGGGTCTGCAGAAGCAGCTCGTGGAGCCGGGCTACCGGCGTGCCATTTCGGGTTACGAGACCATCCGCACGTTTCCGCGCAACATCCAAGCGGTGGAGTTCACGAACGATGAGACCGAGCGCGGCGCCGACCATCGCACGGTCGCGGCGATCAACGTTCCGACTGTCGACGGCTACCCCGTTGCGGTCGACGTGACGGTGCTCTATCGCATCGCCGATCCGTTCCTCGTCGTATCGAAATTCGGGTTCGGCCGCGGTTACGAAGACAACGTCGTCCTCCGCTTTACCGATCCCGCCATCAAGCAGCACCTCGGCGAATTGCGCGCCGAGGAGTTCTACCGCGATCAACGCATCGCCAAGGTGCGCGATCTGAAACGCGAGCTCTCCGAGAAGTTCCGTCAGAACGGCCTGGAACTGGCCGACGTCCTCATCCGGCAGTACGACTACCCCGACACGTTCCAGCAACTGACGGAGCAGAAGAAGATTCAGGATCAGTCGGTGCTGACGAACCGGGCGCTGGCAAAGCAGGCCGAGGTCGATACGCGCTTGAAGCAGACGACGGCCGAGGGGCAGAACTCGATCAATGTGCGCAGCGCGGAGTTTCAGGCCCAGATCACAGGGCTCAATGCGCAGAAGGACTTTTACGAGCGCTCCAAGCATGCCGAGGCGGATCTGCTCGTCAAGAGTGCGGAAGCGCAGGGGACCGAAGATATCAACCGGGCCATGGAAGGCGCGGGCTCGGACAAACTGCTTCGGCTGCGCAAGGGCTTGGCGATTCTGAACGGCATCAAGGGTCCGATTTACATCAGCGAAGACCCAACCGACATCGGCAAGCTGACGGGTAAACACTGAGGCGACAATGAAACTACGACTGATTGCATTGCTCGCCACCCTGCCGCTTCTGGCAGCCTGTACGCCACACACGACGCAGGCCACCGAAGTCGGTGTGCGCTTCAACAAGATTACGCAATCGACGGAGACGTCTGATCCGGGCGCGACCTATTTCTTTGCGCCGATCATCAATGACTGGGCGACGTATGACACGTCGACGCAGAATCTGGTGATGTCAGCGAAAGCCGCGGAAGGCGACCGCAAAGAGAAGGACGACCTCCGCTTCAAGACGCGGGACGGAAATGACATTGAAACGGATGTCACGGTGCGCTGGCGGATCGATCCAACGAAAGCCGCATACATCTGGCGCACGGTCGCGCCGAATACCGTGGCGCTGAAAGAGCGCCTCGTGCGTCCGCTGGCACGCGCGTATGTGCGCGACGTGCTCAACCGTCTCGATTCCGAGGAGTATTACAACCCCGATCTGCGCTTCGCGGCGGCCAGTGACGCGACGAAGGTCATGGCGGCGCAGTTGAAGCCTTATGGCGTCATCGTCGAGCAGGTCATCCTGGGCGATTTCTCGTTCAAGCCCGACTACCAGAACCTGATCAATAAGCGCAAAGAAGCAGAGAAGCAGGCCGAGAAGCTGGAGTCGCAGATTCTGGCTACCCTGGAGTCGAACAAAGCGAATTTGCAGTCGAAGGTGGCGGACCTGACCGAGCAGCTCACGCACTCGCAGGGCGATTTCGAGCAGGCCAAGCGGGCTGCGGATGCTTATGTCGTCCGCAAACAGCAGGACGCACAGGCCACGCTCTCCGAAAAGAGCGCCGTTGCGCAAGGCATCAAGAAGGAGCGCGCCGCGCTCAATGGCAGCGCCGGCGACGCGTATGTGAGCTTGCAGTTGATCGACGCATTGCAGAAGAAAGAGATTCGCCAGATTCCGAGGCTGCCGAACGGGAACGTCATCATCGACGGCAACAAGCTTCTCGAGCAGCTCGGCGTCATCCAATACGAACAGAAGAAGAACGACCAGTAATGCTCAATATCGCAGGAAGCGAATACGACTACGCGCAGGTCGTGTACGTGGTGTTGCAGGAGTGCGAGCACCGCCGGCGCGGCTTCGAGGAAGAGGAGCTCGATCAGGACATCCGCGCTTGCGCCGCGGAAAAGATGGCGGAGATCAAAGCCGCGTACGATGAATTCGGCGGCTCGGCCGCCTATTGGGAAGCGCTCGACAAAGAGGTCGAGGAGGTGGTTGTTCCGCGCTATCTCGTCGCTTCGCGCGAGATGACCGAACTGGAGCGAACCAACTTCATGATCTGGCGCGGCGGCGACCTGGCGGCGCGCTTCGTCTTTGCGCTGATCGGGCTCTTCATCGGCAGCATCATCATCGCGCTGCCGTTCATCCCCATTTTCGAGGATATGTTCGCGCTCGCGCTGATGGCCGGCGGTTTTCTCTATCCGGATCTGAAGCGCTTCATGTTCGAGCGCCGCTACATGAAGGTGCTGAACCGCATCGTCAGCGACAGTGCTGCGTACCAGGAAAACGCCCGGCTGCACTACATGACGTCGCAGGATATTCAGAAGGCGTTTGAGCCGGGGAACCCTCGCCAATTGCCGCCGTGAAGTCGATGACCCCGATCGATACGCCTCTGCAGTACAGCGGGATGATGGTGTCCTACGCCGGCAGCGCCGAGGATGTCATGCTCCGGCGTTTTTTCGGCGATCAGGCGGCGGGCTTCTATATCGACATCGGCGCGCACGATCCGGTGGTCGGGTCGGTGACGGAACACTTTTTTCTGTCGGGCTGGCGCGGGATCAATATCGAGCCATTGCCGGCGTTCTTTGAGCGCCTCGTGGCCGCGCGGCCAAACGATGTTAATCTCAATATAGCCATTTCTGAGAATGCGGGCACGCTAGACCTGATCGTCGATCACACAGAGCCGGGACTGAGCACGATGACGCAGGAGCTGGCCGATGAGTATGCACGCGCCGGTCACGGTCTCGAACGGATACAGGTTCCTACGCGTCCGCTCACCGATATCGTGCGCGAACATTGCGCCGGCCGGACTGTCGATTTTCTAAAGATCGACGCGGAAGGTCACGAGCTGGAGATCCTGCGAGGCGTCGATCTCTCGATTTGGCGTCCTCGCATCATCCTCATCGAAGCAGGCTACAAGCCCGACGTGTGGGCGCCAATCGTCGTAAACGCCGGATACATCCTTGCCGGGTGCGATCTCTGGAATCGTTACTACGTCCGCAACGAGGATGCAGAACGTGCGGATCTGCTGCGATGTCCAGCCAATGTCACCGATCGCTACATCGCGTTCGATCACGTTCGGGCATTGCAGGCCCAAGCAGAGTGGGATTCGTTCGGACCGCTGACTCGGCGAATCGCACGCCGCCTGCACTGGCTCTTGAATGCCAATCCCCGATTCAAGGCCGCGGCGAGCAAAGTAGCGCGAAGAATCGGGCTTCTGCGCGATCCTTGACCACGCTACGAAATCTTGACGACGTTCTTCGCCTGCAACCCTTTGGGCCCTTCGACGACTTCAAACGACACCCTATCGCCTTCCGACAGCGACGTGGACCCCTCTGCAATGATCGAAGCATGGTGCACGAACACATCCGCACCGCGCTCCCGCACGATGAAACCGTAACCCTTCGCGTCGTTGTACCACTTCACGGTTCCCTGTTCCGGCATACGTACCTCACTAATCGAAGACACGTTAGCGCCGGTAATGGCGTACGTCAACGGATACCGGGTGTCGGGAGGGCGGAGGCGGAGCTGGTGGTTACTAACCCGGGCTAACTCGTATTTCTCACACTCTTATCGCGACCTTCCCATCGAGCGCCTTCTCCCCCACGCTTCTTGTGGGGGAGAAGGTGGCCGAAGGCCGGATGAGGGGGTGTTGCGAGTACGACATCCGTGCATGTGCGACGTTTTCAGGCAGTTCGGGTGAGGCGTCGTAGAGCTCACCGCGTACTGACTCCCCCCTCATCCGCCTTCGGCACCTTCTCCCCCCGCAAAAAGCGCGGGGGGAGAAGGCGCTCGATGGGAAAGCACTCCAGAGAAAAGGACGAGGCGCTCCCGACCCCCGACCCCCGACGCACTACGATTCCAGGCGCGCCGTCATCGTGATCTCGGCGTTCAGAAGACGCGAGATCGGGCAACCCTTCTTGGCATTGGCGGCGGCTGTGTCGAAACTCTCCTGCGTCGCGCCGGGAACGCTGGCGACGACATCGAGATGAACCGACGTTACGGTGAAGCCGGCTTCCAGTTTCTCCAGCGTCACCGTCGCGCTCGTGGCGACCTTCGACGGCGGCGTACCTGCGGCGGTGAGCTGTCCTGACAACGCCATGGAGAAGCAGCCCGCGTGCGCCGCCGCGATCAATTCCTCGGGATTCGTCCCCTTCCCATCTTCGAAGCGCGTCCCGAACGAATACTGGGCATCGCTGAGCAGTCCGCTTTCCGTCGAGATCGTTCCTTTTCCTTCTTTCAGACTGCCGTTCCAGACTGCTGATGCTTTCCGTTTCATCAATTGCTCCTTGGTTCAAACGTGGCCGGCATTGTAGACCGAAGGAAGTGGTGTGCTAATCGATTCGAAAGGCAACGGTGATGTCGTATTTCGACCTCCGCCCTTGCAGCACTCGGGCGAGGACGCCCGAGTGCCCGCGGTCGAGACGACCGCACTCCTTACGACGGGGGATCTAAACGACGTCTTCGGCCGTCTTCGGGCTGATCACCGCCGACAATTCCGTGATCTTGTTCGCGGGGAAACCGGACTCCTTCGCGTGCGCCCGGATCAGTTCCTCACTCGGCGCGGAGTAGATGCAGTAGATCTTGTCGCCGGCGACGTAGCTGTGATCCCACTGAATGTCGGGACCGAGCGATGAGAGAACATCGTTCGAGTGTTTTGAGGCAGCCTGTAGCTCGGCGGGACTCATCTTTCCTGCTCCGGGGATCTCTCGTTCGATTACGAATTTCGGCATCATCTGCTCCTTCTGCGGTCGCAACCGCTTCCGCGTCGGGATGCACATTCGACTCCAACCGTCTGTTACTCCGCCAACTCCTCGTGCCGCGCCACAGCGTCCTCGGGTAGAACGTCGCGAAGCCAGAGCCGCTCCACGATCGGGTAGGCCGCGACGAATGGGAGGATCAGGATCGCGCCGGCGACGCCTTGCAGCGTCCCTCCGATCATGATCGCCAGAATCACGGTCAGCGTCGAAAGGCGAAGCTCCGATCCATAGACCTTCGGGATGATGAAGTAACTCTCCGCAAGGTGATAGAGCAAATAACCGGCGAACACCAGGAGCGCCTTTGCAGGACCAGCGGTTAGCGCCAGCATCACGGCGGGAATCATCATCGCGATCGTCCCGACAACCGGCAGGAGGTCGGCGATGAACGCCATCCCTGCCAGCGGAAGCGCGGCAGGAATGCCGAGCAGCGTTAGAAGGACGAAGGTCCAGCTCGCGCAGAGAAAGCAGCAAATCGCCTCGCCCCGCATGAACGCGAGAATCACGCTCGCCATCTCGACCGCGGTCTGCCGCAGCCGCGGACGTTTGTTCTCCGGCGCAAGGGTAATGAGCCATTCGAAGGCCGTTCGTCCCTCGATCAACAGATAAACGGCGACGATGAGCACGAAGATCATCGCCGTGACGAGATCGATGGCGACTTTTCCTGCTGCCAGTCCGCGGGTCAGCCAGACCTTCACTTCAGGCGGCGGCCCGCCATGAAGGCTCTGCAGATACGGCGCGACGATCGGAAAGCGGCGCGAGATCGATTGCTCGATCGCCGGCAAGGTCCCCGACAACTCGACCAATTGCCGGCTCATCGCAGGGACGATGAAGGCGAACACCACGGCCGCCAAGGCGAGCAGGACGATGGCCACGATTGCGACGCCCAGGCCGCGGTGGACGCGGTGACGCTCGAGGAACGTGACGATCGGATCGAGCATCACGGCCAGCAGGATCGCCACGATGATCATCAGAATCACCGGCCAGAGCTTGATCACGCAGATGCAGAGAAGGAGCGTCAGCGCCACCTTCAGCAGAGTCGTGAAAGGAATGTGTACTTCGACGCGGTCGGGCACGATGTGTTACGTAATGCACAACAGACGCCGCTGCGGAGGGCGTTGCGCTATCCTCCGTCGCGCAAACGGAAAAACGAAGGAGCATTCATGCGGAAATTCGCCCTGATCATTGCCTTATTTGCCGCGGTCGCGGTTCACGCGGAACAGAAGAACGTTCAGTTGCTGACGAACCTCTCCGATTGGCAGCTCGGAGCGGTGATGGATAACTTCACCACCTCCCTCGGCGTTCACTGCGACGCCTGTCACGTTCGCAACGCAGAGACAAAGCAGTGGGATTTCCCCAGCGATGCCAAGGGGGAAAAGAAGACCGCGCGCGAGATGATCCGCATGGTCATCGACCTCAACGAGAAGAGCTTTCACGGTCACACTGTCGTCGGCTGCTACACCTGCCACCTCGGCAAAGAGCATCCCTCGCTGATGGTCACGCTGCCGGCGCCCCAGATTCCGCCTACGAAGTCCGAGGCCGAGGAAACGGCTGAGCGTAAGGCGTATCCGGCGGCGAAAGATCTCGCCGCGAAATACGTCACCGCCATCGGCGGCGAGGCAGCGGCGAAGAAACTCTCCAGCGCGACGATGACCGCCAAAGCCTCACGCGTCGGTGGGAACGGACAGACGATGCCGATCGAGGTCTATCGTTCGGGCGGTAAGTTCCTGCAGCGCGGCACGCCGGCAGAAGGTCCGGCCATGGTGCAGATGTACGGCCCCGAGGGTGGATGGATGACGGGACGGCAGGGAGCTCACACGATCACTGGTGGGGACGCTGCGACGGCAATCGCCTCGGCGCGCGCATACGAGCCGTTCAGCGGAACGCTTCCCGAGAACGCCCGTGTCCAGGGGAAGGAAACAATCGACGGACATGAGACATGGATCGTCGGTGCTCCGATCGACGAGCACACGCGCCAGCGGCTCTATTTCGATGCGACTACCGGCCTCGTCGTGCGGCGCGTCGTCTCGATGGACAGTCCTGTGGGCCGCCTCCCGACGCAGACCGATTTCGATGACTATCGCGACGTGGCCGGCGTCAAGGTCCCGTTCACGGTCAAGGTTGCCAGCATCAACGGCGGGCAGAGCGCGACGCGGAAGTACGCGTCGATCGAGTTCGGTACGCCGGTGGACGAGAAGATGTTCGAAGCGCCGAAGTAAGTTGTCGGGAGTCGGTGGCCGGGAGTCGGGGGTCGTAGCGAACCCTCTCCTGGCCCCGACTCCCGATTCGGTGCTCTCGCACGTATCGTGGCGTCTTCATTTTGGCTGCTCCGACCCGCGTAGAAACTATCTACTCCGACCCCCGACTCCCTGCTCCCGGCCCCCGTTCAAAGCACCCCCACACTCCACTCCCCACTCCCCCACCCCGCAAATCCCGTAGAATGAGCAGAATGAGAGCGGGGAACATCGAGCGGGTGAAGCGGCAGGCGTTGCGCGAGGCGGTAGCGGAGAATCTCGACACGATTCGCGGCCTCCCTCCCCGCAGTCTGCGTCCGGCGCGAAGAACGCTCCGCGCTTTCCTGCACCGCGCGCCGTTGCTCATCATTCCTCTGATGCTCGCAGGCTTCGCGTATCTCTCCAGCAGCAGCGTTCCCGCCGTTGCTAGAGTGAAAGGTGCCGCACAATCGCTTCCTTCGCAACCTGTGCAGCGCGCATCGGTCCTGACTCCGGCGCCGGCGTTGTTGACCGACTCGCTGGAGACCGTGAGCGCGTCGGCGTTTCCGCTGTCGGTCCGCCGCGTCGTGCTCGACGCCGGTCATGGCGGCACCGATCCGGGTGCATCGTCCACATCGAACGTCAGTGAGAAGGACATCACGCTCGACATCGAACAACGCCTCGGCACGATGTTGCGCAAGAACGGTTTCGAAGTCGTATCCACGCGCGGCGATGATCGCCTCATACCGCTTCGCGAGCGAGCGAGCCTCGCGAATAGCTCCAAGTCCGACATCTTCGTTTCGATTCACGTCAACTCCATTCCCCAAGGCATCAACCACGGCGTCGAGACCTACTATCTCGGCCCGACCAACGATCCTTCGCTCACGCAGCTCGCCGCAAAAGAGAACCTCACCTCCGGATACGCGCTGGCCGATCTGCGCAAACTGCTCGACCGCGTGTACGCCGACGTGCGCCGCGACGAATCGCAGCGGCTCGCCAGCGTCGTGCAGCACCAGCTTTTCAGCGGCCTGCGTGGCGTCGATCCCGGCCTCGAGAACTGGGGTGTCAAGCGCGCGCCGTTCATCGTGCTCGTCGCCACCGACATGCCGGCAATCCTCGCCGAGGTGGGGTGTCTGTCGAATGAGCGCGAGGCGGAGATGTTGCGCAGCGGCGCCTATCGCGAACAGATTGCCCAGGCTCTCTTCCACGGAATCAACGCATACGCCCGCGCGAACGACGCGCCGCAGAGGAAAGGAACCTAATGTCCAACGAATCCGAGATCCTCCACGTCGGGATTGACCTCGGCACATCCCGCAGCGCGATCTCCGCATCGAACGGCGAGCGTTTCGTCGTCGACAGTTTCGTCGGCTGGCCCGCCGACATGGTGGCCCGCAAAGTCCTGAAGCGCGATGTCCTCATCGGCCACGAAGCAGTCGCCAATCGGACGATGCTCGATCTTCACCGTCCTCTCGAGCGCGGGTTATTGAAGGAAGGCTCGGACAAGGATGTCGAGGCCGTGCGCGAGCTGCTCAAGCATCTCTTGCGACTGGTCGGCGTCAGTTCGAACGGCCGGATCGACAGCTCGAATGTGCGTGCGGTGGTCGGCGTGCCTGCCGCGTCGCTGCGCACGAACAAGCAGTATCTGCGCAACTCGATGAAGGGCATCGTCGACAGCCTGATGATCGTCAGCGAGCCGTTCGCCGTCGCGTACGGACTGAACGCGCTGCTGCATACGATGATCATCGACATCGGCGCCGGCACGACCGACTTCTGCGTGATGAAGGGCCGTTACCCGGGTGAAGAGGATCAGCGCACGCTGACGAACGCCGGCGATTCGCTCGATGCGCAACTGCTCAAGCTGATCGAAGAGCGCTACCCGCAGGCGAACGTGACGATCTTCATGGTGCGCGAGTGGAAGGAAAAGCACAGCTTCGTCGGCGAGCCACCGTCGCGCGTGCTGGTCACGGCGCCGGTCAAAGGTGTCCCGACCGAACTCGACATCACGAACGAGATGAGAGCGGCCTGCGAAACGCTCGTCCCGCCAACGATCGAAACGATGCTCGACCTTCTTTCGCGCGTCGAGCCCGAGTTCCAGGAGCGCGTCCGCAGTAACGTGATCCTCTCCGGCGGCGGCGGCCTGATTCGCAATCTCTCCAGAACGCTCGAAGGTGCGCTGAAACAGGTCGGCGGCGGCAAGGTGACGCACATGCGCGACCCCGTGTTCGTCGGCTCCGACGGCGGCCTCGCGCTGGCACTCGATGCTCCGGATGAGGATTGGGAAAAGCTGACGGCATAGGGACTGGACCATGTGCCATGGCGCAACGGAAAAAGCAATCTTCTGACCACCGTTTGCGTGGGCACCATCCAACGTCTCCGCGCGGCGCAAAGACTTTCTCACGCGAAGACGCGAAGACGCGAAGGTTTGATGTTTGCAATGCTCTCCTTCGCGGCCTTCGCGGCTTCGCGTGAGAAATGGGTCGCGTGCGAAGCCAACTCCGTCCTCAGTGTCTCTGTGGTTATGCTTTTTCCGCTCATCTCTTCGCTACCTCTCAATCTCCTCCCCCATCGCCAGCAGCGCATTCACCGTATTCCAGTTCCTCGCCGTCACGTTGACGCTGAGCTTCTTCTCGGTAAGTGCGTTCGACAGTTTGGAGCCGGCGATACCCTCGGGGAAATAGAGGTAGAGCTCGCGGTTGCCGAAGTGGATCTCCTCGGAGGCGATCTTCAGACCTGACAACAGCTCCTTCGCGCCCTTGCCGAGGTCACCGTTCAGGAAGGCGACGAGAAGAGCCTTGGGATTTCTTTCGGCCGGATCGAGTGGATTCGCAGCGACGACTTTCCTCATCTCGGCGGCGGTGCGAAGGATGATTCGAACGTCGAGGGCGGTAGCCTTTCGGATCGCCTCTTCGATCTTCCTGACGAGCACCGCGCGATCCGTCACCTCGCTGCGAAAGACTACATTGCCGCTTTGAAGGTACGTACTCACATCCTGCAGGCCGAGCGAACCGAATAGCTTCTTCAGCGACTCCATCTTGAGCATTTTGTTGCCGCCGACATTGACCCCGCGCAGAAGACAGATGAATGCAGTCATGAGTCAAAGAGTAGCAGTTCACCAAGCCGTTCGTGACGTCCGTGCGCGAAGAGCCTATGCTGTCCGGATGCGGCGTCTCGGCTTCGCTTTCGCCCTTGCCACGACCCTGGCGCTGGCTGCGTCGACGACGCCCTCGCCCAAGCCCGCCGCTCCCGTCGACTTCGAAAAACAGATCCAGCCGATCCTCGAAGCGAAGTGCCAGCCCTGCCACTTCCCCGGCGGCAAGATGTACACGAAGCGTCCCTTCGACCGCCCCGCCACCATCGTCGACCTCGGCGAGAAACTCTTCACCCGGATCAAAGACGAGGATCAGCGCAAGCTCATCCGCGCATTTCTGGCCGATCAAAAGGCGCGATAGAACCGCCCGGCGGGACGGCCCCGCGCATGACGCGTTATTATTCCTTCGCTCATGGCCTTCGCATGCATCCGTTGCAACACCGAGATTGACCGCGACTTCAAAGCGTGCCCGCACTGCGGCGAGCCGATCACCGATTTCCTCCGCGAGTACGCCGACAAGCCGATCGACGGCAAGTACCGCATCATCCAGCGGCTCGGCATCGGCGGGATGGGCGAAGTCTTCAAGGTCGAGCACACCTTTCTCGGCTCCATCCGGGTCGTCAAGATCATCCGCGCGCAGATCTCCGGTAGCACCGAGGCGAATGACCGGTTTTTGCGGGAAGCGCGGCTGGCCACCAAGGTCCAGCATCCCAACGTGGCCACGCTCCACGACTTCTCCGCGCTCCCCGACGGCTCGCACTACATGGTGTGGGAGTTCATCGAAGGCGAGAACCTCGCGCAGTTGATCCGCAGAACCGAAACGCTGTCGCCGCGGCATGCGGTAAGGATCGCGATTCAGGCGCTGGCAGGACTCGATGCCATTCATCGCGCCGGCATCGTCCATCGCGACATCAGCCCCGAGAATCTGATGATCACGCACGCCGCCGACGGCTCCGAGTTCGTCAAGATCATCGACCTCGGCGTGGCCAAGGCGACGGAGTCCGACGTGGCGATGACGCAGACCGGCATGTTCGTCGGCAAGTTCCGTTACGCCTCCCCCGATCACCTCGGCTTCCTCGGCGCCGGCGAGCACATCGACGGCCGTGCCGATCTCTACTCGCTGGCCATCGTTTTGTTCGAGATGGTGACCGGCCGGCCACCGTTCGAGGCCACGTCGCCGCACGCGTACATCATTCATCACTCGCGCGATGAGTACCTGAGCTCGCCCGATCTCGACCGCATCACCGGCAGTCCGGCGTTGCAGACCGTCCTCGCGCGCGCGCTCGACCGCGACCGCAACAAACGCTTCGCCACCGCGCGCGAGTTCGCGGATGCGCTCATCGCAGTCGAGCGCGATCTTCCCGACGAAGCGGGAAAGACGGTCACGGGAACGTTCGATCCCGACGCCACGATGCGCACGGAACGAACCCGCAACGGACGCACGGCGGCAGCTGCGATCGCGACCGATATCGCGCCACCGGCACGGACGGTTCCGGCACCAGCCGCGACGCCGGCTCCTGCGCCGGCCGCACCGGGAGCCGGACAACGGCCAACCGTCATAACCACCGCTGGCGTCGCGGCCGCCGCGGTAGGATCAACCGTCCCTTCGAGCTACTCGCCACCGCCACCTCCGCCGTCCAGCGCGCCCGCTCCGCCGACGATCGCAGCGACGATGCCCGGGGCCACACCGCCGCGCAGCAACACGGGACTCATCATCGCGATCACCTTTATCGCTCTTCTCCTTTTCGGAGCGCTTGCCGCGTTGGCAGTGTGGCGGTTCTGGCCCCGCTCGACCGCAACGACGACGAGCACCACCTCGACGACGGCAGTAACGACCACAGTGGCATCTGCCAAACCGTCGGCGACGACGCTCGACGTCACGACGCAGCAGCCGGTGCTCATCGACAACACGACCGCCGCTACAACAACGACTCCACTGACCTCGACGATACCGCCGGCGACAACATCGTCTGCACCCAGTACTCCGTTCGTTCCCCCTCCGACCACCACACATGCACCGAAGCCCAAACCGGTACCGCAGGAAGAACCGGCGCCGGCCGAAGAGACGGCGGAGCCTGAGCCGGAGCCCGCACCAGCGAGCGTGCTGACGTATCGCGAGAAAGGCGACGGCAACGCCAACGACGCCGCGCTGGCCTCACTGCGTCAACAGATTGCCGGCACCACCCGCGTCTATCTCTCCGGCGGCGACGCGGAGATGATCAAGCAACTCTCCGACGCCCTTCGCGGCCGCGGTGTCACCCTCGCCGAGGGCGCTCCGGTCGAGATCCGCTTCACCGGTTCCGTCAATTCTCACGGCTTCGGCCGCAAGAGCCGCTCCGGCAACGCCACAATCAAGAAGAACGGCCGCCCGATCTTCCAGTACGTAATGCCGCGCGAGGACTACCGGGTGGGCGACAGCCCCGCCGAGGCGTTTGCGAGGATTCTGTCGGACGCGTTGGGGAGGTAGTACCAGAGCAGTATTGCAGCTCGCCCGCTGAAAGGAGATTTCAGTGACGTCCCGTGCGGTCAAACCGCGAGTCACATCCTTCGCGCCGCAGTTCCTTGTCGATGACCTCGAGCGCTCGATCGCGTACTACCGAAAGATAGGCTTCACTTTCGGCGACGCGTGGGAGGGTTTCTACGCCATCGGTCATCTCGATGGACTGGAACTTCACCTGAAGGAGGCGCCCAGGAACCTGGTGGAGCGACAGTACCGCCGCGACAACGAGCATCTCGACGCCGCGGCGGGCGTCGACGGCATCGAGGCCTTCTACGAGCAGTGCGTCGCGAACGGTGTGGCGATCCTCAAGTCACTCGCGCCAACCGCCTGGGGCACGAAGGACTTCTACATCGAGGATCCCGACGGCCACATCGTCTCCTTCGGCGGCCGGCCCGCCGTCAGCCGCTGAATCACCGCCGGCCAAAACGATGACTCGCGCAATCGCTGCTTTGTTACTCGCTCTCGTAACTGTACGCTCGAGCACTGGCAGAATTACGATTGCCCTGCCCGAGGGATGGCGGCGGCTGGGCAAAGAAATTAAGCCGGGCATCGTGCTCAGCGATGCGGATGTGTCAACACAGTCATCGGCAAAAGTGAAGTCACCTTGTTTTAAGGCGATGGCGCGTTCACCAAGAGTCATGTGGAAACGAGCCAGATCGTGACGATTTCACCAACGACGCATCGCGATCACAGCCCGCGACAGCGATCCCGCCCTGCCGCGACGCTCTGTAGTGCTTTCCCATCGAGCGATGAGAGTTGGGAGAGAAGCCCCCTATCGCGAACCTACTGCTTTGGTCTAACCACCGGGCCGTCGCCGACGATGAAGTAACCGGCTGGGGGGTTGCCGGTTGCTTTGCAGACGGAGGTCGCGGTTTGTGCCATGGCGTTCACGCTGCTGACGTCCGCGGCGCTCTGGCTCCTCGGCACGACAGCGGCGATGCACGTCCGGCTCGTGGGCAGTCGAACGTGAGGGCCGTCACGGTGGCATAGAGCGCCAAGGAGTGCGTCGCGAGCGGCTATACTTCATTGCGTGCGGTCCACCTCGGTGACTTTGGATCCGTCAGGACAGAGGAACCTTGCCTAGCCGATCGCAACGAAAAGCAGAAGACCTCCGTTTTGCCGCCGCCGATGGTGATGCCTCCACGGTGGAACGGCTTCTCAAAGAGGGAGTAGCGCCGAGCGGGTTCGATGAGCTTGGCTTAACGGCATTGCACTATGCGTCACGGGATGAACATCTCGCCGTGGTCACACTGCTGATCGCACATGGGGCCGACGTCAACGCTCACGACACTGCCACCATCAGCAATACCCCAATCTGTGAGATTGCCGCCACGTGCTCACTCCGTATGGCAAAACTGCTCATCGACGCTGGAGCCAACCCCACAATACGCGGGTGGATGCAACGGAATGCGCTGGACCAGTCAAGAGGCCGGAAGCGCGGTGAAGGTCCCGAAGTCTACGATCTTCTTGCGAAGGCAGCGCAGCGCTGGTCTCCTGGCGCCAGGTAAATGACTGGATTCGGTGTTCTCGTGCTACCTCGCAACGCGTTATGATTTCGCCTGCGAGGTGATGCATGCATCCTCTACGGTTCGCTCTCGTAGTCCTTTTGATGGCATTCGCTACCGGTGCGATGGCGGCGACCGGAGTCAAGAGCCCGTGGTGGGAGCACTTCTACACGCGGCATGTTTCCTCCGAGGGATACCAGGCAACCTTCTATCTTCCTGACGGTTGGTCGGTCGATCCGGATCAGCGGACGCTCGTTCCCTCGGATGCGAGTCTCTCCGCTTGCCGGATACGATTCGACATCTATCGGGGAGTTCCATTCCAGCAAGGGCTGGCTGCGGGCATCCGGCGCGACAAAGAATCGACCGGCGCAGCCTATCGATCGGAGCTTGCGCGGGTGAACGGCGCCGAGGCGGTGTGGGTTTGGTACACCGACCGCCAGGGGAACCGCGCCGGCAGGACGTATATCGATCGGTCGACCGATCAGAACGCCCGGTATGTCGTCTGGCAGTTCGACATTCCTCGTGACGCGGGTGCCAACGACTGTGACCGCGACTTCGGCGCAATCGTTCGCTCGTCCGACATCAACCCTGTGGAGAAATGAAAACCCTCTTCGAGCCTGCCGACCGCGAATCGATTGAGACGCGGCTTCTCACGCTACGGGCGGATAGCGCGCGCGGTTGGGGGAAGATGAATGCCTCGCAGATGGTCACGCATTGTGCGCGCGCGCTTGAGACGGGTACTGGCGACCGGCCGATGAAACAGGCGTTCATCGGCAAGCTCCTGATGCCGTTCTTCCGATCCTCGATGCTCGGCGAGAAGCCGTTCAGCCGCAACGGCCCCACCGATCCCTCATTCATCGTTTCCGACGAACGCGACTTCGACGTCGAGCGCCAGAAACTGCTCGCGCTCATCGATCGTCTGGTCGTGCGAGGTCCTGCGAAAGCCGCCGAACAGACGCACGCGTTCTTCGGAAGACTGAGCGGTCAGGAGTGGGGCGAGTTGATGTACAAGCACATCGATCATCACTTGCAGCAGTTCGGGGTGTAGCCGGCCCGACAAGAATGCACCACAGAGACACTGAGGGCACAGAGTTGAAAACCCCCTCCGCGACCTCTGTGTCTCTGTGATGACACGGGTCCGTCAGGCGGGAACAGCGCCGTCGCGCGTAATTCAGGTTCTGGTCGCTGGTGGCAGATCTCGAAGCACCTCGGACACCGTGCGCAGAAGCGTTTCGGCCGTAAACGGCTTCGCCAGGAAGTACTGCGTCCCGTTCTTCCCAACTTTGGCAGCCTCCGCGGGTCCGCCGCTCACGGCAATGACAGGAACGTCAGGGTCGATCCGGCGCAGAGCGCCGATGAGCGCTGCGCCATCGATGACCGGCATAGCCATGTCGGTGAGAACGAGCGCGATTCTCGATCGATGCAGGACAAACGTGTCGATGGCCAGCGCACCATCCTCGGCCGTGAGAACTTCATACCCGAATGCGGTGAGCGTCTGGCTGGTGATATCGAGAATGGCCCGCTCATCATCGATCACGAGAATCAGCTCCCCTTTTCCTCGCGGAAGCTCCTGTTCCTTGTCGGAACCTTCGGCAGCGACAAACGCGCCGTCGAAGAGCGCTGGGAAGTAGACCTTGAACGAACTACCGCGGCCAACTTCGCTCGCAACTGTGAGAAATCCGCCGTGACTGCGCACGATTCCGATCGTCGTTGACAGCCCCAGGCCCGTGCCCTTGCCGGTCTCTTTGGTCGTGAAGAACGGCTCGAAGATCCGTTCGAGGTTCTCCGGCGATATGCCGGTTCCTGTGTCGGCTACTTCGATGACGACATACCGGCCGCCGCCCGATCCGCCGTGCGCGGCTGCGTATTGTGGCTCGACGTCGACGCTCCCCATCGATACGGTGATCTGCCCCCCGGCGGGCATGGCGTCACGCGCATTGACGCAGAGGTTCAGCAACACCTGGGTCAATTGCGTAGGGTCGCCGGAAAGCATCGGAAGATTGCGACCGACGGTGGTCACGAACGTCACATTCTTGGGGAAGGTACTGTGGGCAATCGACTCCACCTCCCTCACGATGCTGGCTGTGTCGATCACGATACGCGAGCCTTCGAGACCTCGGGCGAACAGCAGCACCTGCTTCACGAGATCGGTACCACGTCGGACGCAGCGCTCGATATTGTCGACTGCCTTCCGCGTGGCCTCGCTGGTCTCGACCCGCCGGATCAGAGATGCGCCCATCAGGATGGGCATGAAGAGATTGTTCAGATCGTGGGCGATGCCGCCGGCGAGCGTGCCGAGGCTTTCCATACGCTGCGTTCGCAGAAGCTGCTTCTCGAGGCTCTTACGATCAGTGATGTCCTCGCCGATGCTGGCGCTGCCGATCACATCGCCCGATGCGGAGCGAAGAACCGTGTTGTTCCAGGAGATGAGCCGCCGCTCACCGGCGCGGGTCATGATCTCGCTCTCGTGGTGCCACGACTCCGGCAAATCGGCGAGTAGTGAGGAGAACATAACCCTCAAATCCGGCCGCCGCTCGGCAGGAAGGAAGACTTCGAACCAGTTCTTGCCGAGCACGTCTTCGCGGTCCCATCCGGTGAGGCGAAGGAGATAGTCGTTGCAGTAGGTGATGCGTCCCTCGGAATCGAGCGTCAACGAAACCAACTGCACGTTCCGGAGCATGTCGCTGAACCGGCGTTCGCTTTCCCGCAATTCGTCCTGCGCCAGGTGGCGCTCCGTGACGTCGGTCCAGACGCCCACGAGCTCCGCCGGCTTCCCCAGACCGTCGCGGACCAGGCGGCAATTGTCTTCCACCCAGCGATACGTACCGTCTTTGTGCTGCACCCGATATTCCGTACGGCTCACTCCCTCCCGGAGTACCTCGTCCAGGCCCGGCAATGCCCGATCCCTGTCCTCGGGATGCAATCGCCCGAGCCACCACTCGAAGCTCAGCGCCTCCTCCGGGGCAAAACCGAGCATTCGATTGATGTTCTCGCTGACCAGGCGGGGCGTGATCGTTTTGCCATCCACCTTCAGTGCGTACATCACTGCAGGACTGTGATCGAGCAACTGGCGTAACTGCGCGTGGGTGTCGCGCAACTCCTCTTCCGCGCGCTTTCGCTCCGTAACATCGTGCATGACGCCGACGTAGTGCGTGACCTGCCCGTCCTGACCGATCACCGGGCTGACCGTGTGCTCGTCATAACGGATACTGCCGTCTTTACAGCGATTCGTGAATTCTCCACGCCACACAAGGCCACCACTGATCGTCTGCCAGAACTGGCGGTAGAACGCCGCGTCGTGCTTTCCGGACTTGAGCATTCGAGGCGTATTGCCGAGGACTTCGTCGCTGCTGTATCCAGTCATCGTCGAAAATGCGGGATTGACCCAGAGAATCGTTCCCTGACGGTCGGTGATGAGGATTGCGTCGGCTGCCGTTTCGAGCGCCGTCGTCTGCAGTCCGAGCTGATTGACGGCAGCGGTCAGCTCGACGTTCTTTTCTTCAAGCTTGGACACAAGCCTCTCGCTGTACTGATTGAGGACATCCATACCGTCGAGCGAAAGCGACGGACGCCGGTGCGGCGCAGCCAGCGCTTGAGCGATTGCGTCCATCAACTCCTGCGCGGAGGCGGGCTTGTGAAGGTAGCAGTCCGCGCCGAGACCGAGGGAAAGCTCCTTGTCGGCAGGTGACGTGTAGGTGGCCGTATGAATGATGAAGGGAATGTCCTTGAACCGCTCGCTTCGCCGCACTTCGTGACAGAGCCGGTATCCATCCATGACCGGCATGAGGATGTCGGAGATGATGACGTCCGCGCCCTCGGCGTCCAGAACCTTCAGCGCTTCGACGCCATTACGTGCCTGGACGACGGAATGACCCTCACCTTCCAGGCGAATCCGCAGGAGCTTGAGGTTGACGGCCACGTCGTCGACGATGAGGATCTTCAACGATTTCATGGTTCGTCTTTTGTCCCTCGTTCGACGACGTCACACAAGATCTGCGGCAACGCACGCGTGCTGATTGGTTTCAACAGATAGCCATCACATCCCGCCTCCATCGACTGCGCCCTGGAAAACTTCTCCGGATACGCGGTGATGGCTACGATGTGGATTGCCCTCGTTTCCGGATCGGCCTTCAGCCTTTTCACCAGTGCAAGGCCGTCCATGCCCGGCAAGCCCATGTCCAGCAGGATGAGTTGCGGACGATCCTTCTTGATCGATGCGAAGGCCTGCTCCGCGGCCTCAACGCTGTTCACTGTGAAGCCGGCCGCCTCCAGTACACGTCCCGCCAGTTTCAGTTCGATCGGCTGATCTTCAATGACGAGAATCTTCATCCCCGGCCCTTTCCGGCGAGATATGCCGCCACGGAGCCGGACAGTGCTCTTGTATCGATCGGCTTCGTGATGTAGCCGTCACAACCGGCGGCACGCGCTTTCTCATCATCCCCCTTCATTGCAAACGCGGTCAGCGCGACGACGATGATGTCCCGGGTCTTCTCATCGGACTTGAGCTTGCGTGTAAGCGTCAGACCATCCATGCCCGGCAGCGCGATATCCATGAGAATCAGGTCGGGCGGCGAGATCCTGATCAGCTCCTGCGCCTCTTCCGCATCGCTGGCCTTGAGGATTCGATAACCGTCAAATGCCAATACGTCGGCAACCAGCTTCAGGTTTGTCGGGTTGTCATCCACGACGAGAATCGACGTCTCGCTCATGGCCCTTCCTCCCCGCGAGATCTCTGCGGTAACGTGACGGTGAATGTGCTGCCGGAGCCGGGCGCGCTCTCGACTTCGATCGCACCCCCCTGCAACGTGACAATGCTCTTCGTCAGCGCCAGACCAAGGCCGGTGCCGCCGAAACGCCGGGCGACGCCTGTTTCCAATTGCTCGAATTCTGTGAAGAGCCGTGGAATGTCGTCGGGCGCGATGCCGATGCCGTTGTCCCGAACCGCCAGGCGGATATGCCCACGATCGTCGCGTAACGCCTCGATCGTCACCGCACCGCCGTCATCCGTGAACTTCAGCGCATTGGACAGAAGGTTGTAGAGAATCTGCCGGAATCGCTGGACGTCGAGTGTGACCGTGTCGAGCCCGGAAGCGACGTCGACACATACATCGATGTTCTTTTGCACCGCGATCGGATGGACGACGGCGCATACCTCCGCGACCGCGCTCCGGATATCGAAAACCTCCGGGCTCAGATCGAGCTTGCCCGCTTGGACCTTCACCAGGTCGAGCATGTCGTTGATGAGATGAAGCAGATGGCGGCCGCTCTTGAGAATGTCTTCGAGATACTCCTTCTGTTTTTCATTGACCGGACCCGGCTTGCCGTCCTCGAGAAACTCCGCGAAGCCGATGATGCCGTTGAGCGGCGTGCGCAGCTCGTGAGACATACTGGCCAGGAACCGGTCCTTGGCCTGGTTGGCCCGCTCCAGCTCATTGTTCTTCTCCTGCAGCGCGCGCTCGATTCGTTTGCGGTCGGAGATGTCGCGGATAGCGCTGGTTACGAGCAACCCTTCCGCCGTGCGCAACGGACTCAGACTGATCTCGACAGGAAACTCAGTGCCGTCGCGGCGCAAGCCAAAGAGGTCCAGACCCGCGCCCATCGGCCGGACGTGCGGATCGGCGAAATACCCATCGCGGTGGCCGCTGTGATGCCCATGAAACCGCGGCGGGATCAGCACCTCGATTCGTTTGCCGAGCAACTCCTCACGGCTGAAACCGAACAGCTTCTCGGTCTGGCTATTCACAAGAACGATCGCGCCCGACTGATTGACAATGACCATCGCATCGGGGGCGGCCTCGAGAAGTCCGCGGAATTGATCCTCGGGCGGCTGGGCGACGTTCGTCATATTTCCTCCTGAACTGTATGAAGAGGAAGCGTCGCCGAGAACGTGCTCCCCTCTCCGAAGGTGCTCTTGACGCTGACGGTCCCGCCCTGCAGCTCGACGAGTTTGCGTGTGAGCGCCAGACCGAGCCCCGTCCCCTCGAAACGGCGGTCGGCACCGCTCTCGAGCTGCTCGAACTCCCGAAACAGCCGGCCCAGGTCCTCCTTGCGGATCCCGATACCTGTGTCGCTGACCGACAGCGTGAAGCGGTCCGCACCTTCAGGAGCCGCTGCGACCTCAATCTTTCCACCGGGGTTCGAGAATTTGATCGCGTTCGACAACAGGTTGTAGAGAACCTGTTTGAGCTTCTGCTGGTCGAGAATGATCTCCCCCTCGAGACGCGGATCGAGCGCGATGGCAACGCGAATCTCTTTCTCGTCAGCGAGCGGCCTGGCCACGCCACAAACTTCGCTGATGGCGACGCGGAGTGAGAATCGCTCGGGATTCACCTCCAGCTTTCCCGCCTCCACTTTCGCCAGATCGAGCACATCGTTGATGAGCCGCAGGAGGTGACGCCCACTGTGAAGGATGTCGCCGAGGTACTCGGACTGCTTCGCGTTCAGAGGGCCCGGCCTGCCATCGATGAGAAACTCCGCAAATCCGATGATCCCGTTGAGCGGCGTTCGCAACTCGTGCGACATGCTGGCCAGGAACTCGCTCTTCATCCGGCTCTCCTCCTGAAGCCGGATCTCGGTGGAGATGTCTTTCGAGATGATCAGAAAGCCGATCGGATTGCCGCTTGCATCGCGCCGGGGTGTAAGAACGACGCGGGCGACAAACCGATCGCCGTTCTTGCGGACGCGGGCGATCATTCCCTCCCACTTCCCGTCCCGCAGCGCGGCGTCCATGATCTCGCGGTGTTTGCCCGCCGCTACGTCCTCCGGGGAGTGCAGCATTGCCGCGTTCGCTTTCCCGACGACCTCCTCCGGCTCGTAACCATAAACGCGCCGCGCCCCCTCATTCCAAAGGACGATGTTGCCGTCGAGGTCCTTGCCGATGATCGAGTATTCGGTCGAGGACTCGAGGATATTGGAAATGAACTCCACGGCCTCCTGAGCGCTGGCTACAATGGTGCTGTCGAACATTTGGGTGACCATTGGAGCCTCGGGGACCTGGAACGGGAATCATGCTGGATCATTAAGTTCCGGCTGTCAATACATAGACATCGCCGGGGAGATCCATGCAATACTGGTTTCCCCGATCATTGCATGGGCAACCTCGAAGAGCCTGTGACGAGCGATACGAGCTCGTGACCTGAGTCACCGAATCCAGGGACCAACCAGTCACGAAAAGGTGGCTGCCACGGCGCGGTTTTGCTACTGTTGCCCTTGATCCATGCCTCGTATATTCGATACCTCGGCACTGAAGACCTTTGTCACCTGCAAACGCACCTCGCGCGTGTATCAGCAGGGCAGCATTCTGTTCAACGAAGGCGACGCGCCCGATGGCCTGCACATTCTCGATTCCGGCCGCGCCAAGATGTTCGGATCGAACACGCGCGGCAAAACGTTCATCACCAAGATTGCGAACGCCGGCGAGATGCTCGGGCTCAATGCCATCATCCTCGGTAAACCCTATCTTCTCAGCGCCGAGGCGATGGAACCGTCGCGCGTGTCGTACGTCCTGCGCGAAGACTTTCTCAACTTCCTGAAGAAGTCGCCCGACGCTTCGCGGCAGGTCATCCAGCAGCTCAGCGCGAATTACTACGACTCGCAGCGCGACGTCCGCACGCTCAACCTCTCCAGCAGCATCCGCGAGAAGATCGCCCGTCTTCTCGTCTCCTGGATCGAATCGGACGACCACAACAATGACCAGGTCTGGATCAACATGGACGTGACTCACGAGCAGATCGGGCAGATGATCGGCGCATCGCGCGAAACGGTCTCACGCACGATGTCGGCGCTGTCGGGAATCGGCGTGATCGTCGTCAAGGGTCACGTTCTGGAGATTCCGAGCATGAAGCGCCTTCGCGAACTGGCGAAGTTGTAAGCCGTCCGATCCGTCCGATCCGTCCGATCCGACGGTCGCTGTGGAACCGCTGTTTCCGGCGCTCCTCCCCCCTTTTTCGGGCAAGAATAGAAACTCAGGGTGGGGAAACTGTCGGCTCAATCACTCCTACATATAGAAGGATGGGGTTGCCTGCCTCGTCAAGGAGGGATTCATGAAAAAGCTCCTGCTCACGATCATCATCATCGTCATCGTCGTCATCGGCGGTCTTTACATCTGGAACAAGATTCTGGAGACCAAGCCACCGGAACCTGGGACGGTCAAAGACGAAGCCATGGCCGTTGGGCGCGACGCCAAGAGCATGCCCGGCGCCGACGAGGACTACTACGCCGACATGGATTACGGCGTGACGAAGAATCCCGAAGCCGTTCGCGCATCGCTTGATCCGTACGTTCCCGGGATCACCGCCGATGCGGCCGTGAAGAGCGCCGTGCGCGGGCGGAACAACTGGATCGTCTGGACTGCCGGCAACGACCGTCTGTGGGATGAGCTCTCGCGCCAGAGCGCCGGATACCTCGACCTGCTGAAGACCCTCTCCAACCATCCCAGCCTCCAGTTCAGCCGCTCCAACCGCTGGTCAGTGCTTGGACTCGTCAATGAGCCCTGCTTCAAGAAACCGAGCGGACCGCGTGCGGACCGCTGGGGACTCTGGCTCGACGAGCGCGTTGAAGGAAACGGTTGCGGGCCCGACCCATTCGAGAACGAGACGAAGTATCCAGGCGTCAAGAGCGGCGCCCGCGGCACGGGCAAACTGGCCCTCGGCTCCTACTACGGCTACGGAACCGGCATCGTCGGACTGCGCCTCTTCCCCAACCCTGCCTTCGACGAAAAGGCGCAAGCCAAATGGGATGCGAACCGCTACTACACCGATCCGACCTATTACAACGATGCCAAACTGGTGAAGCCGTACCGCGTGGCCATGTCGTGCGGCTTCTGCCATGTCGGCCCGAATCCGACCAACCCACCTGCCGATCCCGAGAACCCGACCTGGGCGAATCTGAACAGCAATCCCGGCGCACAGTACTTCTGGATCGACCGCATTTTCATGTGGGACCACGACGCATCGAGCTTCGTCTTCCAGCTCTTCCACACCTCGCGGCCCGGCGCGCTCGACACCTCGCTCGTCTCGTCCGACCAGATCAATAACCCGCGCACGATGAACGCCATCTACAACCTCGGCGCGCGTCTCGAGATCGGCCGCAAGTGGGGCGCCGAACATCTCGCCGGCGGCAGCGCGGACAACAAACAGTTCAACGACTACGTCCCGGCCGGCACACCGCTGACGAAGTTCTACGACAAGGGCACGCAGACGGCGTACACCACGCACGTGCTCAAGGATGGCTCCGACGCCGTCGGCGCCCTCGGCGCGCTCAACCGCGTCTACATCAACATCGGCCTCTTCAGCGAAGAATGGCTCCTGCACTTCCGCCCTCTCCTCGGCGGCACCGCGCTGCAGCCGATCTCGCCGATCAAGATCGCCGATGCCGACAAGAACTCGACGTACTGGCAGGCGAACATCGCACAGACGCCTGACCTGGCGCTCTTCTTCCTCGCCAGCGCGAAGCCTGATTATCTGAGCAACGCTCCGGGCGGAGCCGCCTATCTTGCTACGGACGCCGCGCTCGTCCCGCGCGGCAAGGAAGTCTTCTCTGAGCGTTGCGCCCGCTGCCACTCCAGCAAGCTGCCCGAAAAGGCATTCGCGAACTTCTTCCCGCCCGGAAGCATCGGGCCGGATTACCTCAAGTACTGGAACGAATACTGGCAGTGGACCAAGACGCAGGAATTCAAGGACCAGATGAAGGCGATCGTCATGAGTCCCGACTTCCTGCAGGACAACTACCTCTCCACCGAACTGCGCGTTCCGTCGACGCTGATGGAGACGAACATCTGCAGTCCGCTGGCGACGAATGCGATCCGGGACAATATCTGGGACAACTTCTCTTCCGAGTCGTACAAGAACCTCCCCTCGGTCGGCAAGGTCTGGGTCCACGATCCGTACACCGGTGAGAAGTCGGAGTACGAAATGCCGGCAGGCGGCCGCGGCTACACGCGTCCAGCATCCCTGATCAGCGTCTGGGCGACGGCACCCTACTTCCAGAACAACAGCCTCGGCAGCTTTGACGGCAGCGGCTCCGTTGCCGGCCGCGAGAAAACGTTTGAAGACGGCGTCACCCAGTTGCTCTGGCCCGAGAAGCGCCAGGGAAGCCGCAGCTACGTTACCGCCTCCGGAAAATCGCATCCCGGAATCATCGACGTCACGCCAGGACCGACGTACCTCACCGTCGCGCCGGGATTCCTCCCTGCCTCGCTGGCTCCCCTTTCCGGAACGCTCGACAAGTTCTTCCCGAACGTCTTCAACTCCGGCGGCGTCAAGATCGGACCGATTCCGACCGGCACGCCGATCAACCTTCTCTCCAACATCGACCTGACCAAGGGCGCGGAAGTGCTCGACCTTCTGCTTCACATCAAACACGATCTCAAGTCTCTGCCGGACAACTACACCGAAGAACAGGCCAGAGCGCAGTTCGCACCGCTCGTACCGAAGCTCCTCGGAGTCAGCAAATGCAAAGACTTCATCGTCAACAAAGGACACTACTTCGGCACCGATTTCCTGCCGGCGAGCGAAGGCGAGCCCGGTCTCACCGACGCTGACAAACACGCACTTATGGCATTCCTGAAGACGTTCTGATCGCCGTTGGACAGGGGACCTGAATGGCCGAAGTGACCGCGGAATACGAATACGTCGTCGTCGGGTCAGGCGCGGGAGGCGGTACAGTCGCCGCGCGCCTGGCCGAATCCGGCTTCAAAGTCCTGCTCCTCGAAGCGGGCGGAGATCCGGTGACCCTGCAGGGCGGCGATCCGAACGATCCCACCGGCAATCGCCTGCCGGATGACTACAGCGTCCCTGTGTTCCACCCCTTCGCCTCCGAGAACGACGCGATGAAGTGGGACTTCTTCGTTCGCCATTACAAAGACAACGCCCTGCAGCGGCGCGATGAGAAGGCCGTCGATACCCCCGATGGTCCGCGCATCCTCTATCCCCGCGCCGGCACGCTCGGCGGTTGCACCGCGCACAACGCGATGATCATGATCTACCCTCACAACGACGACTGGCGCTTCGTCGAAGATCTCACCGGTGACCGCTCCTGGTCGCCTGGCAACATGCGCAAGTATTTCGAGCGGATGGAGAACTGCCACCACCGTCCGTGGTGGCGTTTCCTGCAGAAGCTCACCGGCATCAACCCCACGCGTCACGGATTCAAGGGATGGCTGCGAACGGAGGTATCGATCCCCGATGCGGCCATCAACGACCAGGGCATCCTCAAGTTCCTCATCAACACGTTCGCTGCCAATGAGGAAAGTATCGGCACTCCCTTCGTGGAGCGGCTCCGCTGGTTGCTCCTCGGCAAAGGCGATCCGAACGATTGGCGGCTCGTTGAAGGTGACTCGACCGGCGTGCGCTACACCCCGCTGGCTACCGACAACCACGCCCGCAACGGCAGCCGCGAGCGCGTGATCGATGTCGCCAAAAATCATCCCGACAAGCTGACAATCGAGCTCGACGCATTGGCAACACGAATCCTCTTCGATGACACCAACAAGGCCATCGGCATCGAGTATCTGAAGGGCGCGCGCCTTTATCGTGCGAGCACCAACCCCACGCCCGATCCGGGACAGTTGAAACAGGTCTACGTCTCGCGTGAAGTCATTCTCGCAGGCGGCGCCTACAACTCACCGCAGCTCCTCATGCTCTCCGGCGTCGGGCCGAAGGAGCACCTCGAGGCGATGGGCATCAAGGTGCGCGTCGACCTGCAAGGCGTCGGCTCGAACCTCCAGGACCGCTACGAAATCGGCGTCGTCAATCGCATGAACTTCAAAGAATGGTGGGTGCTGAAAGACGCCAAGTTCGCGAAGGGCGATCCGCAGTACAAAGAATGGGAGACGAAGCGGAAAGGCGTCTACACCACGAACGGCTCGGTGGCCTCGATCATCAAGCGCTCCGTGAAGGAGCGGCCGCTTCCCGACCTTTTCATCTTTGCTCTCCTCGGAAAGTTCTACGGCTACTTTCCGAAGTATTCGGCGGTCTTCGCCAAGGGTCTCAACTACCTCACCTGGGCGATTCTCAAGGCCCACACGCAGAATTGCGCGGGGACCGTGCGTCTGCGATCGGCCGATCCGCGCGACACGCCCGCCATCGATTTCTGCTACTTCAGCGAAGGGAGCGACTCGCAGGGTGACGATCTCCACTCGGTCGTCGAGGGCATCAAGTTCGTACGGAAGCTCACTGCGGACCTGCGCAAGAACAAGCTCATCGCCGAGGAGGAGTATCCGGGTGACAAGTACCAGACGGACGACCAGCTTGCCGAGTTTGTGCAGAATAATGCATGGGGACACCACGCCTCCTGCTCCTGCCCGATCGGTCCGCCGAACAACGGTGGTGTCGTCGATACGAACTTCCAGGTCCACGGTACGAAGAACCTGCGCATCGTCGATGCCTCGGTCTTCCCGAAGATCCCCGGATTCTTCATCGTCACCTCGGTCTACATGATCGGCGAGAAGGCCGCCGACGTGATCACCGCGGCGGCGCGACCTTAACCCTTTGAACCCCGATCGGAGACGCTCATAGCCGGCCGGTTCCTTTTTTATTGTTTTCGCAAAAAGAGGGGGGCTCTAATGGACGACAACGAAGGATTAGGAAAAGACGATCTTCAATTCACTGGATCGCGGTTCGGCGAAGTGCGCGATGCGATCTTCGCGAATCCCTATCCAAAGCCATTCACACAGTTCCCGGTGACGCTGCCCAGCGTGCTGCGCGGAATCCTTCCGTTCGGTAAGCCCTGGAACCTGCGGGCGGCGGCGCAACGCACCCTGGACTCGCAGGCGGATTTGCGATGGGGCGCCGATGGCAAGGGCTTCCAGCGGCTTGTGCATCCCAACGGCATCTGTCTCACCGGCATCTGGGAGATCACCGGGGAGACGGAGTACACCGGATACTTCAAGAAAGGGAGCCGCGGTCTCATCGTCGGGCGCTACTCCACATGCTGCCAGGAAACGCGCGGCGGTTTCACGCGATCGCTGGCGCTCGTCGGCCGCGTGTATCCCACGACCAACCGCGATCATCCTGACAAACTGCCGACCGCGTGCTTCATCACGCAGCAGGACATCGGCGGCGAGCTCACAAAAAACATGAATCAGGCCGTCTTCCGCAACGCTCCGAACACGACCGGATCGCAGCGAGGCCTGGGTGGCATCGGCGTCCTGCTGGCGACGGGAGCAGCACTCCAGCTCAGCGACAAGAAGCCGTCGATCCGACAGGTGTACGAAGTCGCCGAGCTCGGAAAACCGACTGGTCTGCGGACCAGCGCGCCGGAGTTCATGCAGCTGACCGTCGCGCCCGACCAGCCGGTCATGCCCGGCGAGCACAACGATTTCCGCGACGAGATCCTGTGGCAGTTTGGCGACGGCAACTCCGCGCCGAAGGGTACGCTGACGTTCCGCATCGAGACGTCGGACACCGGTGTCACGCACGGCTTTCCGCTGAAAGAGCGCCGCGAGATCAGCAACTGGCGCGCGATCGGAACGATCACCTTCGACGCCGCCGTCGCGTCCTACAACGGCGACCGCGTCATCCACTTCAACCACGCGCCCTGGCGCAGGGACCGCAACGATCCCAGCACCGTCGTTCGAAAAAACAAGGCGAAGTGACGCGACAGCTGGCCGTAGCCCCTTAGCCGTCCGATTCCGGCGCGGAGCCGGGAAACTTCTGGACGTTACTCGTCTCCAGTGGATCAACAACTGTCGTTGACTGCGTTGGAGTTGCGTCGCTTTGGCCGGCGCTGTCCCGCTTCTTCCTGCGAGGACGACCGCTGCGGCCGAGGGCTGACTGCATCGCCTTTACGTGGGCGACGAGTGCTGCGGAACGGTTGTTGCGGGTATATCCCTTGGCCAGGCTGAACATCTGCAACGCCTGCTGCACGACTTCCCAGCGCTCCCGCAATATGTTGTAGCGAATGTCCCGTGCCAGCGCCTCGGCGGCGGCTGCGAGAGGCTCGAACCGCAGATTGCGGTTGATGACCATCCGCGTTCTGGCCGGATCGAGACCCGTCGCCGCTTGCATCGACTCGTCGTTTTCCGCAGCGACGGCACTGGCTTCGAGAAACTCGTCCGGAAAGGTGCAAGCCGTACGCACCTCTCTGAAGCCTTCGACCGGCGCCGGCACAAAATCGGACAGGATCTGATAGATGGCTTGAACGTGCGCCACCGCCTCCTGCACGACGGCATCGAGCGCCGCAGGATCGGACGTTCCCGCCTGTGCGCTGTGAACGGTTTCCATGGTTTGCATGACCTTTCTCCTTTCCGTCCAAGCTTTGTCTTGCATCGCCTGGCGGACTCCCATCCCTGAGACGTTTTCGGATTCAAAACGTTCCATTTCACGGGCAACGAGATCTATGTGACGCGGTTGTAGTTGATTACGCGCCGATCCACGAAGGCCGGCGTCCGATCCCGAAACCAACTGAATACGTACACAAATGGAATCAATGCGTTATCGCAACGCATGAATGCGAAATCGGAACGCATGAATGCGTAACGAGAACGCATGAATGCGTACTGAGAACGCATGAATGCGAAGCCGGAACGCGTGAATGCGAAATCAGAACGCGTGAACGCGTAGTCGGAACGCATGAACGCGAAATCGGAACGCATCAACGGGAATCCGGAACGCGTGAATGGGCACCTCGGGAGGATCTGCCTCAACGACTCATGCCGCGACGCCCCAACGATCGACAACCGCGAGATTTTCTTGTGCGTTTTCGAGGTCGCAGGAGGCGTCTTTGTCTCTCAAACGGCTTTTCTCACTCTTTCCAACCCGCCCCCCTCGCACTCCCATCGCAACCTTCCCAATCGAGCGCCTTCTCCCCCACGCTTTTTGTGGGGGAGAAGGTGCTCGACGGGAAGCACTCCAAAGAAGAAAAGGGAAGAGGTGCTAGTAACGAGGTGTGGCACGCAGGTGCAGCAGGCGTGTGAAGAAACCTGGGCCAAGGATCAACAGCCTTGCTCGCGGCGCCGCCGGACCTTGATCCGACGGCGGCGCGCAATTAAGAGGTGCTCAGAATGCCTTCAGGAAGGCGATGAGCGCGCGCTTGTCGGGCGTTGTTCAGCCCCGGCTCTTCTGTTGACACTCTCTTCGCCATCGTGACAGAATTCAGGACACAATCACTAATCGTCCGTAATTCGACTCGACCCGGCGTGACACGTTTCTACGAAACGACGCGATGCTTTGACGAGGAGGAGCCTTATGGGGAAAGCCGGACTCGTATTCACGGTCGTCCTGCTGGCGGAGCTGGGTCTGGCGATGGGGCAGGAGATTCCAAAACTGCCTCCCCTCGATGATCCGCACGCCAGAACAGCCTTCGCGAACAAGCAATATCCTTCCGCCAGGGTCTGCGGGGAGTGTCACCCCGTGCAGTTCGCCCAGTGGAGCTTGTCTTCGCACGCTTACGCCGCCGTCTCCCCGATGTTCAATAAGTTCGAACAGAGGATTAACGACCTCGCGCGCGGCACGATCGCCTCCTTCTGCGTCCGTTGTCACGCCACCGTCGGCACGGCGCTGGGCGAGAGTCGCGACATCGCGTGGTGGGACCGCGCCGGGGCCGCGCAGGAAGGCATCACCTGCGTCACCTGCCACCGCGTCGGAGAGGCGTACAGCAAAAGCAATGGGGCACGCCGGATTACGCCGGGCGATATCTCCGAGCCGGTGTTCGGTCCATTCGACACGACGGGTGTCCTCAAAGCCATCAGCAATGCGCAGCTCTACCACATTCTGGTGAGCTCCGATCAGCCCGACAGGCCGGGCTACACCCGCATCCACCAGCAGGCTATTCAGTCCACCGTAATCAAGCAGTCGGAGCTCTGCGTGACCTGCCACCAGGTCCAGGTCCACGCCGGCATCAAGCTGGAGACCGTTTGGGAGGAGTATCGCGCGTCTCCGGCATTCAAGGAGGGGACGACCTGCCAGGATTGCCACATGAGTCCCGTCCCGGGGCAGAAGGTCGCATTCAATCGCGGACCCGCCGCCATCATCCCCAACGGCGGGACCGTCAACGATGACCGGCCGCTCTCCGACCATACGTTCGTCGGTCCCGGCTACCCCATCAGCCATCCCGGTCTCTTCCCGATCCCGCTGGTCGAGTCTCGCTTCACGCCGCAGCAGTGGTTGAAGTTCGACTACCGGTGCCGCTGGGGGAGCGACGAGTTCGAGAACAAGACCGCCGTCTTACCGGGCTGCGACAAAGCGATCGCGCCTGAGTGGCAGAACGCCGCCGACCGTAAGGAGGCGTGGGGCGTCGTCGTCGCCAATCTGGACAGGTGGGAGGATCGCAAGAAGATGCGCATCGAGCTGCTCGAGAAGGGATCGAAACTTGACGGCCCGTTCTTCACCAGTGCGCTCAAAGCCAACCAGGACCTCTCATTCGATTACAAGCTGACCAACCTCAATAAGGGTCATAACCTCCCCTCCGGTTCTCTCGGAGCGCAGCCCGAGTTGTGGCTCAACGTCGCCCTCATCGACCCCGACGGGAAGAGAGTATGGGAGTCGGGGTATGTCGACAGCCGTGGCGACTTCGCCGACCTGCAATCGCGCGACGTCCGCGAGCGCAAGATCTCTGATCAGGAACCGTTCAAGGGCGAACCCTTGCCCTTCGACGCCCAGCTCTTCAGCATGGGAGCCAAGTTCATCACCACGAACGTGAAGGGAACCGATCGGGAGATGTTTCTGCCGATCAATCTCGACGTCGACCAGCTCCCGTTCATCCGCCCAGGCGGCACCCCCTCCTCGGTCAACAACCATCCGCCCAACGTGCGCATGGAGAAACACAGCATCCCACCGCTGGCGACCCGCACGGCACACTACAAGGTTCCGGCGTCGAAGCTGACCAAACCAGGGAAGTACCGCCTTGCCGCACGCATTCGCGGCCGGACGGAGCCGATGTACTTCATGGATTTCGTCTTCGCCACAAAGGACATGGAGCGTTCCGAGAACCAGTGGGTCACCGATACCCATCAATACGCCGTTGAATTCGAGATGCACTGAGGAGAGGGCGAACATGAAACGAAAATCGTCCACCGCGAACCCTTTCCTCGCCGGACTTCTTTTGCTGGCCGTGGGCGTGCCGGGCGCGTTCGCGCAAGAGCCTCCCGACTCCCAGAAACACAACATGTCGCCCGAGGCGAAGCTCCTGCCCGATCCGCCGGCAGAGGGCTCGTTCATTCCCGACCCCGCCTACCCGCAGCCGTACGACGCCCAGGCCCAGCTCGACATCTATGGTGCCAAGCACTTGAATCCGAATCCGACGGGGGTTCCGGCGGTCGAGTGGGGCATTCGCATGTACGACCGCGGCGCCTTTTCGCCGCGCTCCACGTGGCTTTTCGGCCCGAAGGATCCGGTCCAATCCGGCTTCATCACCGGCGGCGACCTTCGGATCGCCGCCGATTCCTACGACAGCGGCACGGGTGGCAAGAAACAGTCGACCGTTGCCGCCCGCCTCAACCTCGACATGGACCTCGCGCTCACCGCCACCGAGCGCATCCATGCATTCACGCGGCCGCTCGATAAGGGTGGTCAGTTCACGCGGTACGACATCAGCGGTGCGGTCAAAGACACCTTCACCCATAAATTCGACTTCGACCTCGACACACTCTTCTTCGAAGGCGACCTCGGCCAGATTACCGGCGGCTTGCAGAGCCATGCGGCCAGCTTCGATCTGCCGATCGCCTTCGGGAGGATGCCGTTTGTCACGCAGAACGGCGTCTGGATCGAGGACGCCTTCGACGGCGCCGCCTTCAGTTTCACGGCCAAGAACATCCCGTCGCTCGACGTCAGCAACACCGACCTCACCTTCTTCGCCGGGTGGGCCCAGCTGACCACCGATGCCGCTCCCAATTCGTCGAAGAACGGCGTCTTCGGCCTGGCAGGATTCGCCGACGCGCACAAGGGGTACATCGAGTATGGCTATGGCTACGTCAAAGCCGACGACAACAACCTGAGCTACCACAACGTGACCGCGGCGTTCAGCAGACGATACTGGGGCCGGATCGCCAACAGCGTCCGCGTGATCGGCAACTTCGGCCAGAAGGGCGATCCCGGCAAAGCAAAGACGGCCGACGGAGAGCTGTTCCTGTTCGAGAGCTCGCTCACGCCGAAGTACCTGAAGCTGGCCCAGGCCAATCAGTCGAATTTCGTCCCCTACCTCAATCTCTTCGCCGGCTTCAACTCGCCGCAGTCGCTTGCGCGCGGGGCCGATTCCGGCGGTGTGCTGCGCAACACCGGCATCACGTTCGAGTCCGACGGCATGACGGCCTATCCGACGCTCGACGCCAAAGCGCACAAGTCTTACGGCGGCGCGTTGGGGCTCGAGTACCTCTTCGATCTCGCCCATCAGATTGTGGTCGAAGGGTCGGCAGTCGAGCGCATGAGCGGAAACACGGCGGGCTCGCAGTACGGAATCGGCGTTCGCTATCAGCAGCCGATCAGCCCCGACCTGATCATCCGCTTCGACGCCATGAAGGGCTGGCTACAGGGACAAAAGGACATTTACGGGGTACGAGCAGAGCTCCGGCTCAAGTTCTGAGGAGGTTTCGATGTCTTTGTTTCAGCTCACCGTCAACGGCAAAGGGTACGCGGTCGACATCGACGGCAACATGCCTCTGCTCT
>Ga0307470_10000208_pt1 | contig 38702 bp, 35 predicted proteins | sample atmos_gasesAM3C__FD_204565 | JGI IMG/M metagenome (GOLD analysis project Ga0307470, IMG submission 204565) | Hardwood forest soil microbial communities from Morgan-Monroe State Forest, Indiana, United States - atmos_gasesAM3C_05 | ecosystem: Environmental > Terrestrial > Soil > Temperate forest... | reverse complement strand
AAACCTCCGTCACCCTGCCGTCCGGCGGCGGCTCCGGACGGGGTGGCCGGAACCAGGAGCTCGCCCTGGCGGCCGCGCGTTCGCTCGCCGGCGGTTTCGGCGGCGGGAGCGGCACGGGCGAGGTGGTGCTGGCGCTGGCGACCGACGGCGAGGACGCGGCGACCGGCGTCGCCGGCGCGATCGTCAACGGTCTCGCCTGGGAGGCGCTCGAGGCGGCCGGGGCCGATCCCGCCCTCGCCCTCGCCAACCACGACTCGCACCCCGCGCTCGGCCGCCTGCCCGGCGCGCTGCTGACGACCGGGCCGAGCGGCACGAACGCCGCGGACCTCGCAGTGTATCTGCGGATCGAGTCTTAGGCTCCACGGCGGCCCGCGGGGCCGGTCCGCCGATTGCGGTAGCATGGTAACTCTCAGGATACAGAGGAGACGCACGCGATGGCCGAGCCCGAATCCGGACTCAACGTCAAGATCAGCGACGAGGAGCTCAAAGGCCGCTACTCGAACCTGCTGCGGATCACCCATACCCGCGAGGAGTTCATCCTCGACTTCATCAACCTGGTGCCGCCGCAGGGGATCGTCACCGCCCGCATCGTCACCAGCCCCGGCCATCTCAAACGGATCATCCGCGCGCTCGCCGCCAACCTCGAGCGCTACGAGCAGACCTACGGCTCGATTCCCGAGGCTCCGGAGCCGGCCGGAGGGGACAGCGTGCACTGAGTCCTTTGAGGGCCGTGGAGAGAGCGTCGCCCGCGGGCAACGGATCGATTTCACGGGCTCTCAGCCGAACGGAACCGGAATGGTCCTGTGGACCCGAGCGCGGCGCGCCGTCGCCTCCCTTCTCCCATTGCTCCCCGGCCTCCTGGGTCTCGCCTGCCAGTCGGTGGAGCGGCCGCAGGCGGCGGGAGCAGTCGCGGAGTGGGCCGAGGGGCCGGCGCGCTGGTTGATCCTCCCCGACGAGGCGCGCCAGCTCCATCGCATCCGCACCAACCAGCAGGCGGTCGCCTTCATGGAGGCTTTCTGGCGCCGCCGCGATCCCGACCGCGACCGGCCCGGCAATCCCTTCGTCCAGACCTTCTACCAGCGCGTCGAGGCCGCCGATCGGCTCTACGGTGAGGATGGCGTGCGCGGCAGCCTGACCGACCGCGGCCGGGCGCTCATCCTGCTCGGGCCGCCGCCCGTTCTCTCCTACAGCCAGAAGCCGGCGGCCGCCTGGGTGCCGGGGCGGCTGGGCGGGCGGCCGCTCGCCGAGGGGCGCAAGGTCCAGCTCGAGATCTGGACCTACAACTCTCCGGACCTGCCTCCGGCGCTGGTCGCGCTGCTCGACACCGGGGGGCGCGAGCCGCAGATCATGCTCACCTTCGTCGTCGAGCCACGCCGCACCTTCCTGATCGACGGCGGCAGAGCCCTCGATCAAGCCGCCCGCGCCGCCGTCCACGACAGCGAGCGTTGAGCAGCGAGAAATTCCAGCCCGCGACCAGCCGCAACCTATTGAAATCTCCGCCGGTCGCGACGTCCTGCGCGGCGGCGTGCACCGTGAGAGCGAGGGATAGGAGTAGAAGGGCGGAAAGACGTCTCATCATCCGCGCTCGTCGGACCAAGCGGAGGGGAGCCCGAGCTCAAAACGGGTCCCTGGGCGCGACGACGATCCTACTTCTTGACCCCCAGCAGCTCGACCTCGAAGACCAGGGTCGAATTCGGCGGGATGACGCCGCCGACGGCCTGGTTGCCGTAGCCGAGGCCGGGCGGGATGGTGAGCTTCCGCTTGCCGCCCACCTTCATCCCGGCGACGCCCTTGTCCCAGCCCTCGATCACCTGGCTGGGGCTGGCGCCGAGCTTGAAGGTGAAGGGCTGATTGCGGTCGACGCTCGAGTCGAATTTCTTGCCGTCGGTCAGCCAGCCGGTGTAGTTGACCGTCACCACGTCGCCAGCCTTGGCCTCGTCGCCTTCCCCGAGCTTCTGGTCGACATACTTCAAACCAGAGCCGGTGACGACCTCTTTGCCTTCGGGCTTGTCCATGGCGGCCTTCTCCTTCTTCTCGATGGGCTTGTCTGCCGGCTTGTCCTGGGCGAGAGCCCGCCCGGGCGCCAGCGAGGTCAGGAGCAGAGTCAGGGCGATCGGTAGGGCGAGCAGGATACGGCGGTTCCTATGAGCCATGTCGGTCCTCCTCTCGGGGCGACGACGTCGGTCTTGGCGACGAGGTGGGGATTCTACGTCAAACCGCGCGGCGCACCACCCGCCCAGCCTTGACCACCGCCGCGACCGGGTTGACGCCGTAGTGGTAGACGAGGTGGAGCAGGTTGGGGGCGGCGAGGAGGACGAGGTCGGCGCGCTTGCCCTCCTCGACCGTCCCGATCTCGGCCCCCAGCCCGAGCGAGCAGGCGGAGTTGAGGGTCGCCGCGGTCAGGCTTTCGGCGATGGTCAAGCCGAGCTTCAGAACGGCGAGCGTGACGATCATCGGCATCGACTCGGTATACGAGGAGCCCGGATTGCAATCGGTCGCGAGCGCCACCGGCACGCCGGCCGCGATCAGGCGGCGGGCCGGCGCGTAGCGGTCCTTCATCAGGAAGAAGCTGGTGCCCGGGAGGAGGACGGCGATGACGCCGCTCGCGGCGAGCGCCGCGATCCCGCGCTCCGAGACCGCCATCAGGTGGTCGGCCGAGAGCGCGCCGAGCTCGGCGGCGAGCTCGGCGCCGCCCGAATCGGCGAACTCGTCGGCGTGGAGGCGCGGCAGGAGCCCGGCCGCGGCGCCGGCTTCCAGCACCCGCCGCGACTCCGCGGCGGAGAAGACGCCGCGCTCGCAGAAGACGTCGCAGAAGCGGGCGAGCCCGGCCGCCGCCACCGCCGGGACGATCTCGGAGCAGACGATCTCGACGTAGCGCTCGCGGTCTCCGCGGTGCTCGGCCGGGACCTCATGGGCGGCGAGGAGGGTCGGCACGAGGTCGACCGGGTGCTCCGCGGCGGCGCAGCGAATGGAGCGCAGTTGCTTCATCTCGGGCTCCAGCCCCAGGCCGTAGCCGCTCTTGGCCTCGGCGGTCGTCGTCCCCCAGGCGAGCATGAGGTCGAGTCGCCGCCGCACGTTGGCGACCAGCTCCTCTTCGCTCGCCTGGCGGGTCGCCGCGACGGTCGAGAGGATCCCGCCGCCGGTCGCCGCGATCTCCTGGTAGGTCGTCCCGGCGAGGCGCGCTACGAATTCCTCCTCGCGGGTCCCCGCCCACGGCAGGTGGGTGTGCGGATCGACGAAGCCGGGAACGAGCGTGCCGAGCCGGCCGTCGAGCCGTTCGGCGAGGGGGATCTCGCCGAACCGGCGCACCCGCTCCTCGCGCGGGCCGACGAATGCGATGCGGCCGGCGCGGCAGAGCACCTCGGCTCCCGCTGTGCGCAGGACGCACCCCTGGTCGGCGCCGCGCCGGGGCGCCGCGCCGAGCGGCGTCGCCACTTCGGCGAGGTTCTCGATCAGGAGGTCAGGCATGGCGCGACCTCATGGCGGCGGCGGCAGCCCGACCGCCTGCCGCCCGAGCGCACGCACCTGCGCAGCGGCCCATTCCCTCACCTCGTCCCAGCCGAGGGGGAGAGCGAGGCACGGCATCGGCTCGCCCGCCGTCGCCGAGAGGTCGGCGAGCCCCTTGAGCGCCTGGAGCGGAAAGTCGCGGACGTGCCCGAACTTGTCGGCCGCGCGCTCCAGCAGCTCGGGGAGCGGCAGCTCGCGGCAGAGCAGGTAGAGATCGGTGAAATCGCGCTTTCCCCCGCGGCTGATGATCGCCGCGATCTTCATGAGGCCGAGGTCGACCGCGGAGGCGACCTGGAGCCCGCCGAGCTCCTCGAACGGCTCGACCAGCGGGTAGGGATAGTAGAAGAGTCGGACGCCGACGCCGTTCGGCTCGCCCGTCAGGCGCACGAAGAGGTAGCCGTCGCGGGCCGTCTCGACCTCGGCCGCCCCATCGAGCGCCAGGAACTCCTGCAGGAGGTCGCGCCGCTCGGGGCCGGTCAGCCGGTTGGTGCCGGTCATCAGGTCGAGGTCGCGGACCGGGCGGTGGCCGAGGTAGAGGGCGAGCGCCGCCGACCCGGCGAGGTAGAGCTCCTCGGCGAACGGCCGCTCCGCGAGCCGGGCGGCGATCTCCTGGGAGGGGGGAGCGAGCGCCTCGCGGTGTGCGAGCGTCAGAGCGGCCATAACGCGACGGCGGCCGGAGAAGGGTCGCCGGCCGCGGGGACGGGTGGGCGGTCGCCCGGAATGCCGATGACGAGCTGCCAGAAGGCGCGGCTGCGGCGCGAGAGCTGGCGGCCGCCTCGCCGGGCGAGCCAATCGCCGGCGTCGGCCTCGGAGACGGCGCCGAAGAGCCAGGCGAGATCGGCGCGGTCGCCGTCCTCGAGCAGGCGGCCGACGACGAACGGTGCGGCATCGGCGAGGGCGAGATCGCTCGCCGCGTGGTCGGGGAACAGCCGCAACGCGGCGGCGGGCAGGGTCGGCGGCGAGGCCGGCGTCAAGCCGAGCCTTCCCGCCGTTTCCTGGTCAGCGTATGGACCGTAGCCGTCGCCCGCTCGTCCTCGGTATCGGCCTCCAGGATGCGCTGGAAGAGGTCGATCGTGTTCTTGAACTTCATCTGCAGCTCGCGGCGCATGGTGCGCATCTCGCTGATCTTGGCCTCGAAACGGGTCGCCTGCTCGATCGCCTGCGCGACCATGCGGTCGGCGGCGAGCTCGGCCTCCTTGAGCGTCAGCTCGGCCTCGCGGCGGGCGTTGGCGGTGATCTCGTCGGAGACCTTCTGGGCCTGGAGGAGGGTCTGCTGGAGCTGGTGCTCGCGATGCTCGGTCTCCTCCAGCCGCTGGCGGTAGTAACGGTTCTCGCGCTCGGCCTTGTCGAGCTGGCCCGCCTTCGACGCCAGCTCCTCGGCCACCAGCGAGAGAAAATTCTCCACCTCGGTCGCGTCGTAACCCCGCATCTTCTGGGGGAAACGCATCTTCTGGATGTCGAGCGGAGTGAGAGCCATGGATGAGTCCTCCCCGTTGGTCAACGGCCCAGCAAAGGATCAAAGGATGCGCATTTTACCATGACGGAGCGATCGTGATGCCGGAAAGCCCTTGTCTCGCACGCACTTAGCCCGGATGGCAACGCGGCCGCGCTCTCAGGCCGGCTTGCGGCGGGCGCCGAAGAGGGCGGTTCCGACGCGGACGTGGGTCGCCCCCTCCTCGACGGCCACCGCATAGTCGCCGCTCATGCCCATCGAGAGGTAGCCGGGGAATCCTGCCCATTCGGGGCGCCGGGCGAGCTCGTCGCGCAGCTCGCGCAGGCGGCGGAACCAGGGGCGGGAGGACTCGGCATCCGCGCCCTCGGGTGGGATCGCCATCAGGCCGACGATCCGCAGGCGCTCGAGCGCGGCGAGCGGGTGGACCGCCTCGGCCAGCCCGTCGACCGGGAAGCCGTGCTTCGAGGCCTCGCCGCCGAGGTTGACCTCGAGGAAACCCGCGATCCGCGATCCGCGATCCGCCGCCTCGCGGTCCACGGCCAAGGCGATCTTCGGGCGGTCGATGGAGTGGATGGTGGAGAAGAGGTCGAGCGCCTGTTTGACCTTGTTCGATTGCAGCGGGCCGATCAGGTGCCACTCGATGCCGACCGGCAGCTCGCGGCGCTTGGCCGCCGCCTCCTGCACCCGGTTCTCGCCGAACACCCGCAGACCCGCCTGCCAGGCGGCGCGGAGGGCTTCGACCGGCTGCGTCTTGGAGGCGCCGACCAGCACGACCTCCTCCGGTCGGCGGCCGCCCCGCGCGCTGGCGCCATCGATCGCCGCCTGCACGGCGGCGAGCCGCTCGGCGACGCCGGTCTCGGCGCTCATGAGCGCGGCTCGGGCCGGGGGATCAAGCGGCTCCCATCCGGCCTCAGGCCGGCGATGCCGCGACGTAGAGGATGCGCTTGCAGCTATCGCACTGGACGAGGGTGCCGTTGTTGCGGATCTCGACCACCACCTGCGGCCGCACCCGGTAATTGCAAGCGCCGCAGTGCCACTCGCGCGGACCGCGGCCGCCGGGCCGCTCCAGCAGGCGGATGACGGCCAAGGCGCCGTTCGGATGGCGATCCCGGATGCGCTCGAACTGCGAGACCAGGCCCTTCGGCAACCGGTCCTTGAGGATGGCGATGCGCCCGGAGAGCTCTCGGACCTGCTCCGCCACCGCGGGCTTCTCCCCCTCCCACCGCGCCTGCTCGGTGGCATAGCGTCCCTCGACCTCGCGGAAGCTCTTGCGCTTCTCGGCGAGCTCCTTCTGCGTCTGGTCATAGCGCTCGATCGTCGACAGCCCCTGCTCCTCGGCGGCGGCGATCTGCGCCTTGACGGTGTCGATCTCCTGCAGGAGCGCCCCGTACTCGCGCTGGGTGGTCACCTTGTTGATCTGCTGCTGGTACTTCTTGAGCTTTTCCTGGGCGTCGCTGATCGCCGCCTCGGCGGAGCGGCGGTCGTGGGCGAGGGCCTCTGCGGCCGCTTCGAGCGCCTCGATCTCGGTCCGCCGCGCCTCGTGCTCTTCGTGGAGCTCCTGCATCCAGTCGGGTATGCCGTGGAAGCGCTGCTCGGCGTTCTGGAGCCGGTTCATGGCCTCCTGCAGCTCCACGATGGTTTCGAGGTCCTGAGTCATCGTCAGCATCCACTCCTCTCGACGGTCAGCCGTCTGAAAACGAAGAAGGGTGCCTCTTGCGAAGCACCCTCCGGATACAAGATACCCCCGCAGCGGAGGCGGAATGTTGTCGTCTTGAAAGTCTCCAACCCAAACTCCCTCGATCGGTGGGTCCACCTGGATTCGAACCAGGGACCTGCCGGTTATGAGCCGGACGCTCTAACCGCTGAGCTATGGACCCAGGGCGAGAGCCCTCTAGGGCGGTTTGCCAGTATAGCGCAGAGGGGAGGGAAAGCCGCCCGGCGCCGGCGGCCGCCGACCTCAAAGGGCGGGTACCGCGCGATCGCGCGCCTCCTCGGCCGGCGTCGTCTCCTCGCCGAGGAAGCTGCGCCACGCCGGCCCGAGAAGACCGGCGAGGGCGGTGCGGCGCCGTGGGTCGACGAGCGGCCGGCTGCCGCTCCCCGCCTCCCAGCGACGCAGCGAGAGCAGAGGAGGCGAGCCCGAGAGCGGTCGCGCGGCCGCGAAGGCGCCGGTCAGCCGGGCGAGCCCGGCCGGTGGAGCGAGCGGTGGCGCCAGGGGCCGGAGGATGCTCTCGAAGCTCGCGCGATAGACCGCGGGTGAGGGAGGTGCGAAGCGCGTCACCCAGAGGAGCTGGTCGTCGCCGTCGACGAGCGAGAAGCGGTCGGCGCCGCCCGAGAGGTAGAGCTCCGAGAGGACGGGGCCGGAGCCGGGGGCGCGGAAGAGGCTCGGGGCGGTCGCCGGGGCCGGCGCGCCGCCGGCGGCCTCGAGCAGGGTCGCGAAGAGCCGCTGGATCGCCGGCCGCGCGCCGCGCGGCACGGCGAGGCGCCGCGAGCGCCGCGGGAGCTTGATCGCGAGCGGCACCTCGATCAGCTCGCGGCAGAGCCCGCCGCCGGTCAGCACCAGCCCGTCCTCGCCCAGCTCCTCGCCCTCGACCGCGGTGACGACGACGAGGGCGCGCTTCCACCGGCCGCTCGCCTTCACCGCGTCGAGGAAGCGGCCCAGCCGCTGATCGGCCCAGGCGACGTTGAGGCGATAGAGCGCCCAGTAGGTCTCGCGGTCCTCGCCGGCGAGGGGCTTGCGGGGGTCGAAGTACGCGCCGAGGTCCGCCGCCTCGACGCTGCGCGGCAGGCCGCCCGGGACCTCGCCCCGCAGGGCGTCGCGCAGCCAGGGCCGGCGCACCCAGGGAACGTGGGGTTCGGGGATGTGGAGCCATACGAACTCGCGGTCTTGCAGGTGCTCGAGCCGCGCGACGGCGGCATCGCCGTCGCCCAGGCTCGCCAGCTCGTCGAAGCCGCGCCCGTAGCCCAGGCGCGGCGTGAGCCAGGGCCCGGAGGGGAAGCCCGAGGTGCGGTAGCCGGCCGCCTGGAGCGCCTCGGGGAGGGTACGGAGGTCCCCGCCGAGCGCCGCCCGCGTGCCGTCGATCGCCTGGTGCTGCCAGGGCCGCAGGCCCGTCCAGAGGGAGGCCATCGAAGGCGCCGTCCATGACGACGGCGCGATCCCTCGCCCGGCCCAGTCGGCCGCCGCCGCGAAGGAGTCGAAGCTGGGCGTCAGCCCCTTCTCGCCGCCGCCGTTGATGCTGCCGACGACGTCGGCGCGCAGCCCGTCGAAGGTGATGAGGACGATCGGTCCCAGCGCGACCGGCGCGCGCCGGCAGCTCGGAGCGGCCAGGAGCCAGAGGAGCCCGATGAGCGGGGCGGCGAGGGCCGCTCTCCTACCGACGCCGGACGAGCGCACGGTTGGCGCGGGCTACCCGGCCTGCGGGTAGAGCTGGCGGTAGCTGTCCGATAGCACGAGGATCCGCTTGACGTAGGTCTTCGACTCCTCGAGGTCGAGCCCCTCGAGGAAGCGGTCGAGCTCGCCGCCGCGCTCGCGCCACATCCGCTTGATGCGATACGGCCCGCCGTTGTAGCCGGCGAGCGCCAGCTCCAGGTTGTCGTCGAACATCGACATCACCTGTCGGAAGTAGGTGGTGCCGAGCTGCAGGTTGTAGGACGGATCGGACAGGCGGTCGGGCGAGAACGGCACCCCGAACTCATGCGCCAGCTCGCGCGCCGTGCCCGGCATGAGCTGCATCAGGCCGCGGGCGCCGGCCGAGCTCCTGACACCGGGGTCGAAGCCGCTCTCCTGACGGACGATGCCGTAGATGAGGAAGGCGGGCAGGCGATTGCGCGCGGCCCAACTGCGCACCGGCTCCTGGTAATCGAGCGGATAGTAGAGGCGGCGCGCCTCCTCGGGGAGGCTCGCCTGGTATGGCGAGCCGAGGGCCGGGAAGGCGGCGCGGATCGCCAGCATGCTCCTCCGGCGCTCGCCCTTGCGCGCCAGCACCAGGGCGTTCAGCGCCTGGAGGGCCCGCGGTTGGGCCTTCGGCTTGACCAGGTCCATCTCGGAGAGCGCCAGGTCGTCCAGGCCGAGGTCGGTCAGCAGGCGCGCGCGCTCGAGCACCGGGTCGGTCGGCCACGGCTCGAAGGAGCGCCCCGCGTCGGCCGCCAGGCGTGGCCCCGCCGCCGGGCCCTTGAGGCGCACCAGGGCGCTGCGGCGGTAGAAGTCGGCGGTGTCGGCGCCGGCGATCTCGCCGTAGATCTCCTGCGCCCGCGCCGTCTCTCCGAGGGCCTCGAAGGCTCGCGCCGTCCAGTAGCGTCCGCGACGGGCGTTGCTGTCCTCGGGGTAGAGGTCGGCGAGCTCCGTCCAGTAGCCGACGGCGCCCGAGTAGTTGCGGCGCGAGTATTCGCGCCAGCCGAGCCCCCAGAGGTTCGTGGCGCCGGTGGTGTCGGCCGGATCGAGGCGGCGGAGCCGCTTCAGGGTGTCGATGGCGCGGTCGAAGAGCTCGGCCTCGGCGAGATCGGCGTAGAGGGCGCGCAATGCCTTGGCCGTGAGCTCGGGCTCGGCCCCCAACTCGACGACTTTGCGCAGGTGCTGCGCGGCGATCTGCTCGAACGACTTGCGGTCGGTCGCCGGCAGGTTGACGCGGCCGCGATGGGCGGCGGCGACGTCCCGCGCGGCGCGGGCCCGCGCCCATTCGAGCCGCGCCTGCTCGCGGGGCTCGTCCGCCGCGAGCGGCGAGAGGAGGGTGAGCGCGTCGAGCCCGAGGTGATCGCGGGTCAGGATCTCGGCTTTGAGAACGTACCAGTCGACGTCGCGGTCGCGGGGCAGCACCGCCTCGAGCGAGGCGAGGGCGTTGGTCCCCAGGTCGAGGGCGAGAAGCGACTCAGCCCGCTGCTTCAACTGCCCGGCCGAGAGGAGGCTGGACCACTCGAGCCCGCCGTCGCGGCCGCGGAAGAGGTCGGCGACGTGCAGCCGTGCGGCCTCGGCCGGCGACTGGACGAGGAGTCGGCGCGCCGACTCCGTCTGGCGGGCGCGATCGCCCATCCCCCCCGCGATCTCCCAGGCGAGGCTCTCGAGCTGCGCTGTCGGCTCGCCCGTGAGCTTCCAATCGCGCCCGCGCTGGATCATCTCGAAGGCGCGGGCGGAATTCTTTTGGCTCCAGGCGAGCTGCGCCGCCTGGACCAGGGCGCGCGGACCGAGCGGCGAGCCCGGGTAGTCGCCGAGGAGCTTGGCGAGGGCCGCCTGGGCGAGCAGGACGTGGCCGCGCGCGGCGGCGCTGTCGGCGAGGAGGATGAGCCGCCAGTCCTCGAGCACGCCTCCTGGCTCCGCCGCGGCGAAGAGACGCTCCTCGGCCGGTTCCGGCTGCTCGCAGGCGTGAGCATAGAGGCCGGCGACCAGGCGGGGGAAGGTGGACTCCGGTTTGGGGCCCGTGAGGAGGGGGGCGAGCGCCTGATCGGCCGCCGGGCAATCGCGGCGGCGCAGGGCCGCCGCCGCGGCTCCATAGGCGCGGGCGACGTTGCGGTCGGGGCGCGCCAGCGGTGCGGCCGCCGCCTTCCTGGCGGACGCGGGAGGGCTGGTGGGGACGGCGCCGAGCAGGAGAGGAACGACGAACAGGACGAGGGCCGGGAAACGGGGACGGCGCTGCAAGGCGGAAGAACGGCTCACGTGACTTCGACTCCAGACCACCGCCCTCCGCCGACGCGGGGGGCATGAGGGGCCGGCCTCTCGCCGTTCCCCGAAGCTTCAGATGCCCAGGGCCTTCGAGTCCCCGGCGGCGAGGATGCGGACCAGCTCCTGGTAGAAATAATCGGTGGAGCGCAACACCCTGGGCTCGACCCGCTCCTCGTACATCTGGCGCGAGCGGTCGATGTCCTCCTTCAGGCGCTCGTAGAGATCGCGGTTGCGGCGCCCCTGCTCGACCTGCTCCTCATTGTAGAGCTTGATCTCTGAAACCAACAGGCGCGCCAGACGCCGGGCCTCCTCGTGCAGCGCCTCGTCGTCGGCGGCGACGTTGACGCGCGCCGTCGCGAACGCCCAGCCCGGCCCATCCACGTCGGAAGGGGGCCGCACCTCGGGGTTGACGATGGATGGGCTCGCCGGCGCGCGGGGCTCCTCGCGGGCGGCCGAGCCACCGGCGGCGACGGGACGGGGTCCGCCCGCCTGCGTATCCTCCTCGAGGTCCGCGGGGAGGCCCGCGGGCTGGGTCGGAGCGATCGCTGGGGCCGCTGAGGGCTCCCCGGCGAAGGCGACGCGGGGCAACAACACGGTCTCGGCGCCGGCGGAGGCGGCGGGAGCGGGCGATTCGGCCTCGGCCGGCCGCGCCATCTCCTGCGTGTGGGCGACGGGTGAGACGGGTGCGACGCTCGCGCCGACCGCGGCCGGCTCCGGCGCGGGTTGCCGCTCGGCGGTCGCCTCGACCGCCTCGGGGTGGACGGCGGACGGCTCGGCGGCGAGCGCGGTCTCCGCCGCCGCCGGCGAGGTCGCCGCGGGCGCTTGCTCGGCAGCGGGCTCGGCGCCCGGCTCGGCAAGACGCAGGGTGGCGGTTCCGGCCCGCTCGCGGAAGGGGAGCGACTCGATCGCCAGCGAGGCGACGTAGGCCAGCGTCTGAAGGCCCTCGAGCGCGAGGTCGGCGTTGTCGAGGCGGTCGGCGTAGAGGGCGGCGGCGAGCTGGTCGCGCAAGACCAGGGGCACCAGGACGCCGTCGTGCGGCAGCGGGCTCTCGAGGCGGCTGCAGAGGTCGGCGCAGTCGCCGGCGGAGAGCCGCACCGCGCCCTCGCCGCGCGCCAGGTGTCCCCAGGCGCCCTCGTTTCCCGGGTCGAGCGTCAGCCCGCGGACCGCCTGCTCGCCGTCGCCGAAACCCTGCGCTCCCCAGCCGTGGATCTGCCCGCCGCGGGTCAGCAGGATCGCCGTGCGCGAGGCGAAGCGCCGGCCGCCGGCGAGGAGGGCCGTGAGGATCGCCGCCTGGGAGCGGGCGGCATCGATCGCCGTCACCGCGTCGCGCAGCTCGACGAACGTGCTCTGGCGCGCCGTGCCGGTCGCCTGCTGAGCGATGGGCGCGACGTGCTCGTCGGCGAGCAGCCGGGAGGGCAGCTCGGGCTTGATTTCCTCGATCGCGCGGAGAATCTGCTCGTTGCCGGCGCGCAGGCGCTCGGCGAGCTCGCGCCGGAACGTTCCCAGCGCCCGCTCGACGGTGGCGCCGATCTCCCGGTCCAGCTTCTCGACGGTTTCCGAAAAGGACATCCTCGACTCTCCGCTAGAACCCCGTGGGCGTGATGTTCGGAGCCTGATTATTCCCGTACCCCTTCCTTGGTGTCAAGCGGAGCGCTTCCGGCAAATCCCTGCGGAACAATGGCTTAGGCCATGCGGCATTGTGGCGCCCGGAGCGCTGTGCTACGGTCCGCGCTCGTCCATGGCGCCGTCGTCTCGTCCCCGCCGCCCCTCCCGTCCCCGCCGGCCCACCAGAGCCGCTCTCGCGATCCTCGCCGCGATGAGCCTGACGCTCGCGGCGCTCGACGTGGCCGGCTGCCGTGGCGAGAGCGCGGAGGCCGAGGCCCGGCAGTGGCGAGCCCTGCTGGCGAGCAAGCGCACGCTCGATGCCGACCGCGACCGCCTGGCCGCTCTGCCCGCGAGCCCCGAGATCGAGCGCCAGCGTCCGGAGACGGCGCGGCGAGCGGCGGCCTACCAGCGCCGTCTCCAGCGGTACCTCGAGCGCCACGCGCCGGAGGCGGGCCAGCCGCCCTCGGCTCACGAGGGCGCCGCCCTCCACATGCGCAGCGACGAGGAGTTGCGCGCGGCGCGGGAGTACATCGACCGCGCCGGCGACTACCGCCGGGCGATGGAGATCTGCGCGGCGGCGCTGGCGCTCGATCCCGGCTACCCTCCCCTCGAGCATCAGCTCGCGGCGGCGCAGGCCGCCCGCTACATGACCGCCGCGCGCTTCGCGCCCATCAAGCCGGGCATGACCGCCGCCGAGGTGCAGCGCCTGCTCGGTCCGCCCAACGCCCACGACGTCCGCGAGTACCCGCGGCGCGGCCTGGTCGCCTGGTTCTACCCGAAGGACGCGGGCGGCGGCGCCGCCGCCGTCTGGTTCCGCAAGGCGGGAAGCGGTACCGGGCCGGTCTTCCAGGTCGACTTCGACGCCGTCGACCCGCACCGCGAGCCGCCGCAGCAGCAGGTGGGCCCTGTCTCCGGCTAGCCCGTCCCCCTACTGAAAATAGCCGTCGACGTCGATGAGGAGGTGGACGCTGCCGCCGCCGCTCAGGAAGGCCATGGCGGCGAGGCTGCCGGTACCGTCCGAGCTGAGGGCGAGAACGGCGTTGTTGGCGCGTGTCTGTCCGGCCGCGAAATTCAGGGTGGAGACCGGCGGGAGCGGATAGTTGCCTGGATAGACGGTCACCAATCCAGCGGTGGTCGGCGAGACCACGGTGACGTTGATGGCGACGGCGCGGGCGGTCGCCGGGATGCCGCAGGCGATGGCGCCGATGCCGGCGACGGGGATGGTGATCGCGCTGTTGGTGGTGAGCGCCGAGCCGCCGCGGGTGTCGATCGCGCGGCAGGGGGCGATGGTGTAGAAGCCGAGCCCGGAGTCGGCGGTGATCGCCACCGGCGCCGGGAGCGAGGCCACCGTGCCCGCCGAGTTCTGGACGACGAGGCTCACCGTGTAGGGTCCCGAGGGCAGGCCCGAGGTGTTCCAGAACGCCGAGGGACCGGAGAGGTCGATCTCCGGACCGTTCCAGAGGATCTTCCAGGTGAAGGTCAGGGGCGGGCGGCCGTGCCCGGCGCCGGTGAGCTGCACGACACTGCCGGAGGCCACCGTCGTCGCGCCGACCGTCGCCTGGTCGAGGCCGGGAGAGGGGTCGAGCACGGTGATCGTCTTGGTCAGCGTGTTGCAGCCGGTGGCGTTGCACGCCTGGAGGGTCACCTGCTTGGCGCCGGGGGTGGCGAAGGTGACCTGCGGGTTCTGCGTCGTCGACGCCCCCTGCGCCGCGGCCCTCGCCGGACCCAAGGCGGCCGAGGCGAGCAAGAGAAGAGCCAGAATACGCGCCACGGTGAGCTCCCAAACTGCGGCCAGAGCCGCCCGAGCAGGCGGCCGCAGTCGTGTGCCGAAATTGTGGAAACGCTTCGTTTCTGGCCGGCAGGGTAGCGCGGATCCCACCTCCCGGTCAACGCGAGGTGCGCGGGCGGCGCCAACGATGCGGGCTAGAATGGCTCCATGGCGTTCGAAGAGAGCCTTCTCTCCGGTGCTCCGGATCCGGAGGACCTGGGAGTCGAGCCGTCGCTGCGTCCCCGGCGGCTGGACGAGTACGTCGGCCAGGCGAAGATCCTCGACAACCTGCGGGTGTTCATCCGCGCGGCGCGCGAGCGCGGCGAATCGCTCGATCACGTGCTGCTCTTCGGTCCCCCGGGGCTCGGCAAGACCACCCTCGCCCACATCGTCGCCGCCGAGATGAACGCGCCTCTCCGCATCACCTCTGGCCCGGTCCTCGAGCGCGCCGGCGACTTGGCGGCGATCCTCACCAACCTCGAGCTGGGCGAGGTGCTGTTCATCGACGAGATCCATCGTCTGGGGCCGACCGTTGAGGAGATCCTCTACCCCGCCCTCGAGGATTTCCGCCTCGATCTGGTGATCGGCCAGGGGCCGGCCGCCCGCACCATGAAGATCGATCTGCCGCGCTTCACGCTGGTGGGGGCGACCACCCGCGCCGGCCTCCTCTCCTCGCCCCTGCGCGCCCGCTTCGGCATCGTCCACCGCCTCGACTTCTACCGCCCCGAGGAGCTGGCGCGGATCGTCGAGCGCTCGGCGCGCCTCCTCGGGGTCGCCATCGACGCCGGCGGCGCCGGCGAGATCGCGCGCCGCAGCCGCGGCACCCCGCGGGTCGCCAACCGGCTGCTGCGCCGGGTGCGCGACTTCGCCCAGATCGAGCGGGTGCCGACCGTCGACCTCGAGATGGCGCGGCGCGCGCTCGCCCTCCTCGAGGTCGACGAGTACGGCTTCGAGGAGCTCGACCGCAAGATCCTCGGTACCTTGATCGAGCACTACGACGGCGGCCCGGCGGGCATCAAGGCGCTCGCCGCCGCGGTCGGCGAGGACCGCGGCACGCTCGAGGACTTCTACGAGCCCTTCCTCATCCAGGAAGGCTTCCTCCAGCGCACCCCGCGCGGCCGGGTCGCCACCCGCCGGGCCTACGAGCACCTCGGCTACTCGTATCGCCCGGGCTCGACGGGAACGCTCTTCTAAGAGGAGCCCGAGCCATGGCCGCCGCCGTCGCGCCACCCGTCACGCCGCTCGTGGCCAAGGATCCCGGCCGCCCCCGCCCCCTCGACGCCGTCTTCGAGCCGCGCTCGATCGCCGTCGTCGGCGCCTCGCGGCGCCGGGGGTCGATCGGCTTCTCGCTCCTCCACAACCTGATCGCCAACGAGTTCGAGGGGGCGCTCTTCCCGGTCAACCCGACGGCGCGCTCCATCCACTCGCTCAAGTGCTATCCCTCGCTCGACGCCATCTCCGACGCCGTCGACCTCGCGGTCGTCCTGGTGCCCAAGGGGGCCGTTCAGGAGGTGGTCGAGGCGGCGATCGCCAAGGGCGCCCGCGGCCTCGTCGTCATCACCGCCGGCTTCGCCGAGACCGGCGAGGAGGGCGCCCGGCGCGAGCGGGCCCTGCGCCAGACGGTGCGCGCCGCCGGCGTCCGCATGATCGGCCCCAACTGCATGGGAGTCATCAACACCGCGGTCGACGTGCGCCTGAACGCCACCTTTGCGCCCACCCCGGCGGAAGCCGGGTCGATCGGCTTCGTCTCGCAGTCGGGAGCGCTGGGGGTGGCGATCTTGAACGTCGCGCGCGACTTGGGCGTCGGCTTCACTCAGTTCGTCTCGATGGGCAACAAGGCCGACGTCTCCGGCAACGACCTCCTCGAGCACTGGGAGGACGATCCGGCGACCCAGGTGATCGCCATGTACCTGGAGTCGTTCGGCAACCCGCGCCGTTTCACCGAGATCGCCAAGCGGGTGTCGCGGAAGAAGCCGATCCTGATCGTCAAGTCCGGCCGCACCCGCGAGGGCGCCCGCGCCGCCTCGAGTCACACCGGGGCGATCGCCGGCGCCGATCTGACCGTCTCGGCCTTCCTCGAGCGCTGCGGCGTCCTCCGCGCCGACACCATCGAGGAGCTCTTCGACGTCGCCCGCGCCCTGGTGCGCTGCCCGCTGCCCCAAGGGCGGCGGACGGCGATCGTCACCAACGCCGGCGGCCCGGCGATCATGGCGACGGATGCCTGCGTCAACCTGGGCCTCCAGATGATCGAGCTCTCGGCCGCTACGCGCAACGGGCTCACCGCCTTCCTGCCGCCCGAGGCGAGCCCCGTCAATCCGGTCGACATGATCGCCTCGGCGACCGCCGAGACCTACGCCCGGACGCTCGCTGCGGTGCTCGACGACCCGCAGGTCGACATGGCGATGGTGATCAACGTCACGCCGCTCCTCGCGAATCCGATCGACGTGCTCGAGGCGGTCGGCGCGGTGGCGCGCGAGCGGACGAAACCGGTCCTCGCCGTGATGATGGCGACCGAGGAGTTCTACGAGGCGACCCGCGCGCGGCGCGACCTGCCGCCGGTCTACCGCTTCCCGGAATCGGCGGCGCGCGCCATGGCGATGCTCGCCCGCTACGCGGCCTGGCGGAGCCGCCCCGAGGCCGCGCTGGCGCCGGAGCTGCCGGCCGACGACGCGGCGGTCGCGGCCCTCCTCGAACGCGCCGGCGACGACGGCTACCTCGAGCCCGGCGATGCCTTCCGCGTGCTCGAGCTCTACGGCATCCCCGTCGCCGCCTACCGCGTGGCGGCGAGCCGCGGGGAAGCGCTCGGCGCGGCGGCCGCGATCGGCTACCCGGTGGTCGTCAAGGCGATCGCGCCGGGTCTCGTGCACAAGAGCGACGTGGGCGCGGTCGCCCTCGACCTGCGCGACGAGCGCGAGCTCGCGGCGGCCCTCGAGCGCATGGCCGCGGCGGTCGCCGCCGCCGGCCACCCCGCCCCGTCCTTCCTCGTCCAGGAGATGGCGAAGGGCGGGCACGAGGTGATCTTCGGCATCACCACCGATCCCCGCTTCGGCCCCTTGCTCATGTTCGGCCTCGGCGGCCGCTACGTCGAGGTGTTCCAGGACGTGCGCTTCGGCGTCCTCCCGCTCGACCGCCACGAGGCGATGGAGATGGTCCGCGGCATCCGCGGCTTCCGTCTCCTCGAAGGGGTGCGCGGCGAGGCCGGGGCCGACCTCGACCTCCTGGCGGAAGTGCTGCTGCGTCTGGCGCAGCTCGCCGCGCGCCACCCGCGGATCGCCGAGCTGGACGTCAACCCGTTTCTCGCCGCCCACGACCGCGGCGCCGCCAAGGCGCTCGACGCCCGGATCCGGGTCGCGCCGTAGCCCGCGACGCTGAGCGCCAGATCCGGATCCGGCGGTTTTCTAGAGATCGGGTGCGAAGTCGAAGCTGGAGAGATGCCGGCTCGTCGCCACGCAGGCTCTCGCCCACGATGCGCAAGCCGCCCTCCCGGATCCCGAGCGTGATACTCAAAATGAGAAGAGGTCCTTCCTCCATGTCAACCAAACAACCCAACGTGATGTCTCGGTTACGGTAGGTGAAATCGGTCAGGTTCCCGCGGATGCTGAGCTCCTGCTCCCGGATCGAGAAGAGCACGTCTCCGAGCCGCCGGCCCGATGCTAGCCATGAGAGGAGCTGTAGAGCTTCGATCGCATTGCTCTTGCCGGATGCATTGGCGCCGATGAGCAATGTCAGCGGCGCCAGGAAAAGCGTGGCGTCCTCGAAACTCTTGAAGTTACTGACCGTCGCTGCGCGCAACATGGCTGGCGAAAGTCTACCGCAGAAGCGTACGGCGGATTGCTCTTCTTCGGAGCGCGGATCCAGCTACGTGCGCAGGAACTGCCAGCGCAGGTCGCCTTCGAGGGGAGCGAAGACCTCGGGGCGGATGCGCGCCTCGAAGCGGCGGAGGACGGCGGCGACCGGCTCGCCCAGGGCGGCGGCCTCGATGGCGTCGGCGGCGTCGCTCCCCGCCTTCGAGAGGTAGGTCTGCCAGTGCGCCTGGCGGATGGAGAGCGACCCCATGGTGACGTTGGGCATCCTCGCCACGCCGCGCTGCAGGAGCGCGATCTTCTCCTTGAGGCTCCGCTCGTCGTCCATCGGCTGGCGCTGCCACGGGGTGTAGGGCTTGGGCACCAGGATGTTGACGCCGAGGTGGATGCCGCCGATGACGCCGGTCCGCTGCGCCTCGGCGAGCATCACGGCCCGCGCCTCCGCGGCAAGGGCGAGGATGCCGTGGACGTCGGCCATCGTCTCCTCGGGTAGGCCGACCAGGAAGTAGAGCTTGAGCTGGGTGAAGCCGGCGGCGAAGATCAGGCGGATCTTCTCCAGGAGCACGGCGTTGGTGACCGGCTTGCCCATCTTCTGGCGCAGCTCGTCCGTCCCGGTCTCGGGGGCGAGGGTGATCGAGCGGTCGCCCGAGGCGTGGAGGGCGGCGAGCACGCCCGGGGTCACCGCCGGGATGCGGATCGAGGAGACCGAGGTGCGGAAACCCAGGCGGTTGGCCGCTTCGAGGATGGGCTCGATGTCCGGGTGGTCGCCGACGGCGGTGGCGACAAAGCCGAGCTGGTCGGTGACGGCGCGGGCGCGGTCGAGGGAGGCGAGGATGTGCTCGGTCGGGTGCCAGCGGAAGCGGCCCATGCCGAAGGTCGCCCAGCAGTAGCGGCACTTCTCCGGGCAGCCGCGCGACATCTCGATGAGGAACTTGTTGGCGAACTCGGTCCGCGAGGTGACGATGGCGGTGGTCGGGAGGTTCCCCGGCTCGCGCATCTGCTCGGCCGTCAGCTCGAGCTTGCGGAGCTTGCCGAGGTCGCCGTCCTCCTCCGGCCGGTGGTGCGCGGGCACGTAGAAGCCGGGCTCCGCGGCGAGGCGGGCGAGGAGCGCCTCGCGCCCGTCCTCCTCCTCGAGAGCGCCGAGGAGGCCGGCCAGGTTGTTCTCCGCCGCCCCCAGCGCGAAGACGTCGACGAACTCGGACATCGGCAGCGGGTTGATCGAGGCGCACGAGCCGCCGAGGACGACGAGCGGATCCCAGGACCCCCGGTCGCGGCGGCGCAGCGGGATTCCCGCCCGCCCGAGCATGCGCAGGAGATTGAGGTAATCCTCCTCGAAGGAGACGGAGAAGGCGACGCAGGAGAACTCGGAGAGCGGCCGGCCGCCCTCCACCGAGACCGGGGTGCCGGCGCCGTCGGCGAAGAAGCGCTCGCAGACCCAGCCCGGCCGCGCGTGGACCAGCTCGTAGACGCGCTGGAAGCCGAGGCTCGACATCGCGACGTGGTAACTGTTGCCATAGGCGAGGGCGAGCCGGTGCGTCCCATGCCGCGGGAAGGCCGTCACCGGCCGTTCGTCGGCGAGGAATGGGGACCAGTCGTGCGCGCGAGGCTTCATGGAACCGGCGATTGTACCGCAGCGAGGGCGGCGATAGAGCGGCGGGCTATTTGGCGCGGAGCCCCGCCTCGGCCCGCCTCGCCAGGCGGTCGAACCATGCCACGTAGCGCTCGAGGTTGAAAGGGTTGCCGAAGAGGGCGGTGCGATCCCGCGGATGGCCGCGGCGGCGGGGATCGGGCTCGCAGAGCTGGCGGACGACCGCCTCGAGGCCGGCGGCGAGCTCGCGCGGCACCTGCGCCGCGAGCTCGGAGACCGCGCGGTCGAACGCCGCGCGCAGGTAGGGCATCGCCTCGTCGAAGGTCGACGGCCAGACCTGCCAGCGGTGGCGCAGCTCGAGCTTCGCCGTCCACAGCGCCGTCATCGAGGCGCCGGTGAAGAAGAACGCCGCCATGCTGCCGAGGAGGTAGAGGTCGCAGCCGAGCCGGCGATGGTCCCAGTCGGGGTCGAGCTGGCCGTAGAGGAGCTCGGGAGGCGCGTAGGCCAGATCGCCCGCGATCTCCAGGTGGTCGAAGGGGCCGCTCGTGCCACGCCGCGCGGCGCGCCCGAGGTCGCCCAGCTTGGCGATCTCGCCGAAGAGGAGGACGTTCTCGGGCTTGAGGTCCTGATGGGCGATCCCCAGCCGGTGGAGCTGCTGGAGACCCCGCGCCAGGTGGTGGAGGGCGCGCAGCGCCCAGGCGACGTCGAAGCGCTCGCCGAGCTCGGCCATGCGCGCGAGGTCGCCGTCGGCGAGCTCGAGGATCAGATACTCGACGACGTTGGGCGGCGGCCCGTCGGCGAAGCGCACGTGGCCGCTGGCGAGCGGCGTCACCACCCCGGAGAGCCGCCGCTCACCGCACTGCGCGAGGAGGTCGCGCTCGAAGAGATAGGCGCTCATCATCGCCTGCAACGCCCGCGTCGGCTCACGCTGGAGGAAGGCCGCCGAGTAGTCGAGAGCCTTTAGGAAGGCGCGCACGCCGGCCTCGGACTCCACGAGATAGGCCTGTGACGAGATGCCGCCCGGGGCCGATGGGGCGAGCCCGACGGGCGAGAGCACGCGCCAGCCCCCGGGGAGGATGAGTCCGGTCAGCAGCCGCGCGAGATGCTGGGGATGACTGGTCATCGCTCCTCCGCGGCGAGGCGCCGGGAGCGCCGAGGACTCGCCGGCCTGTATAAGAAAGTTACGTGGGACGGAACTATGCGACCACTTCCGCCGCTGTGTCAATACGCTATAGAGCAGTAGTCCCTTGGTCCACGAAACGGTCAAGTACGGCCAGTCGGCGCGGAACGGATCAGGCATCGCGTCGAGCGCATCCCCGATATGTCCCCAAGGTTGGCAATTCACATCGCGCTGGCGGTCGCGAGGGTGGTCGCCGGCGTCAGCCGCGGGCGGTTTCCTCCCAGTACGCCCTGGCCAGCTCCTTCGCGCGCACGCGCGCCTCGTGCTCGGCAGGGTGGTCGGCGTACCCGTGGCAGGCGAGGCCGAGCAGGTACCGCAAGGGGAAGAGGAGCGGGTTGCGGCGGAACTGGAGGACGTGGATCAGCTCGTGGAGGAGGAGCTCGACGTCGCCGCGGTCGCGGGGGTCGAGCGGGCAGAAGCGGTCGCGGAGATAGACCCGGCGCCAGAGGGTGATCGCCTCGTAGGCGCGGCGCTCGCCCGGCAGCCACTCGAACGGCAGGCGCGCGCAGGCGACGAGCCGCACCTGACGGACGCCGCCGAGCTCGAGCAGGGCGCCATCGATCCAATCGGCGAGTCGGTCGGGCCAAGCGGCGGCGGTGCGGTGCGCCATCACGGTTGCGGATCGGCGTCGACGCCGCCTCCCGCCACGCGGGTCCGTTCTTCGTGCGCTCGATCCGGCCGCGCCCTGATCGCTAGGTCACGACGTGCCGGAAGGCGGCGAGAAAAGCCTGCATCTGCTCGCGGGTGCCGACGGTCACCCGCATGCAGTGGGGCATCGCGGCGAAGCGCCTGCCCACCTCGACATGCCGCGCCTTCATCGCCGCGACGAGCGGCGCGACGTCGGTGCCCACGTCGACCATGAAGAAATTGGTGGCCGAGGGGATGGGATGGAAACCCATCCCCTCGAGCTCGGCGTAGACCACCGACTTGACCGCGCGGTTCTCGCGCCGGCCGCGCTCGACGTGGCCGGCATCTCCCAGGCTCGCCCGCGCGGCGGCCAGCGCCATGATGTTGACGTTGTCCCAGGAGGCGCGCTTCGCGAGTCCCGCGATGGTCTCGGGGGAGGCGATCGCGTAGCCGCAGCGCAGCCCCGCCATGCCGTAGATCTTCGAGAACGTCCGCGCGACGATCAGGTTGGGGTGGCTCGCCACGAGCGGGATCACGCTCTCGTAGTCGCCGCCCTCGGCGTAGTGGTGGTACGCCTCGTCGACCAGCACCATGCTCTTCGCCGGCACCTGGCCGAGGAAGGCTCTGATCTCGTCCTTGGGAGTGACCGTCGCCGTCGGGTTGTTGGGATTGCAGACGTAGAAGAGACCGGGCTCCGGGGCCGCGGCGAGCATCCTCGGCAGGTCGTGCCGGTAGCCGGCCGCGAGCGGCACCTTGATCGCCTCGGCGCCGTCGGCCTCGGCGTAGCGCAGGATGGCCTCGAAGGTGGGGTCGGCCGCGATCACCGGCCGGCCGGGCGCGGCGAAGGCGGCGGCGCAGACGTGGAGGATCTCCGAGGAGCCATTGCCGAGGAGCACCTGGCGCCGGTCGACGCCGTGGAGCTTGGCGATCGCCAGGGCGAGCTCGTCCGCGTGCTCGTCCGGGTAGCGCCAGGCGAGGCCGAAAGCCCGGCGCATGGCGTCGAGGGCGGCGGGCGAAGGGCCGTGCGGGTTCTCGTTCGAGGAGAGCCGCACCACGCCGCCGGCGGCCGCCGCGCCGGCGACCAGCCGCAGCACGGGCTCGGCGGCGGCCGGTGCCAGCGGCGCCAGCGCTGCACCGGCCAGACCGGCGCCGAAGAGCTGAGCGAACCTGCGGCGGGAGAAGGGCTGCGCCATCGAGTCGGCCATGGTCTGCCTCCTGGCGATCGTCGTCGTCCTCCGGCGACTCTACGGCTGCCTCCCCTTCCGCGCAAGCCGCCGCGGATACCGGGAAATCTGCTCCGATAACCTCGGTCCTCGTCTTGCGTAGTAGCGCTATTCACGGAGGAAGAACCATGCGCACGAAGACCCGGCGCTCCGCCGCACTGTGAGCGTCCCACGCGCGACGTCTTCTGCAGGTCTGTGGCAAGCTGCTGGACCGGAGAAAAGCCTTGGACCAGGGCAGAAGTTTCAATGAGCGACAAAGAATTGCTCCGGCTTAACGAAGAATCGAGTCATTCTGCCCTCGAGATCACAGCTTCGCCATAGGTCCGGATCATTTCTCCGCCGATCCTGGTTATTCTTTCTCCGAAGCTGAAGCTTCTCGCGCAGAGCAAGCTGATTCACCCTCGAAGCAAGGCCAGCGAGCGCCGCGGAACGGCACCGCGGCGTGGCGAGGGCTGTTACGATCCCCAGCCGCCCATCCCGCGCAGGAGAAAGCCGATGCCGAGCTCCGGAACCCATCTTCGCCTCGCTCCCTTCGTCTTCTTGGGCGCGCTCGCGATCTTCACCATGCCGGCCGTCGCCGCGCCCCCTCCCATCGATCTCGCCGTCGACGCCGTGGACGCTCCGCGCGGGGTTTTCCACTCGCGCCTGGTGATCCCCGCCGCGCCCGGCCCGCTCACCCTCGCCTACCCCAAATGGGTGCAGGGCGAGCACGCGCCCTCCGGCCCGGTGATGCAGGTCGCTGGCTTCACGGTATCGGCGGGCGGCAGGGACCTCCCGTGGCGGCGCGATCCACTCGACATGTTCCTCGTGCAGGTGGAGGTGCCGGCGGGCGCGGCCGCGGTCGAGGTGGCGCTCGATTACCTCTCGCCGCCGGAGAGCTTCGGCGCCGACTACGGCGAGACGCCGAACGCGACGCCGCATCTCGCGATCGTCGACTGGCACGACCTCCTGGTCTATCCGCTGGGGGCGAGCGCGGAGGAGATCCCGGTGCGCGCCACCCTCCGCCTGCCGGCGGGCTGGAAGCTCGACAGCGCGCTCGCGATCGCCGGGCACGACGGCCTCGCCGTCGCCTTCGCGCCGGTGAGCCTTTACACGCTGATCGACTCGCCGGTCCTGGCGGGCGAGAACTTCCGCACCATCGACCTCGACGAGGGGGCCGGACCGCATGGCGCTCCGGCCCACATCAGCATCGCCGCCGACCGCCCCGCTGCGCTCGACGTCCCGGCGGCGCGGATCGCCGCCTACCGGCGGCTGCCGGCCGAGGCCCTGGCGCTCTTCGGCGCGCGCCACTACCGGGAGTACCGCTGGCTCGTCGCCTTGGGCGACACGCTCGACCAGAACGGCCTCGAGCACCACGAGTCGAGCGACGACCGCGGCAAGCTCGGAATGTTCACCGACGACGCCCTCCTCCTGCGCTGGGGGACGCTCCTGCCCCACGAGTACGTGCACTCCTGGAACGGCAAGTACCGCCGGCCGGCTGGCCTCGCGACGCGCGACCCGCAGGAGGCGTTGAAGACCGAGCTCCTGTGGGTCTACGAGGGGTTGACGCGCTATCTCGGCGACTTCCTGTTGACCACGAGGAGCGGCGTCCGCAGCGTCGGGCAGGCGCGCGAGTACGCCGCCTTCGTCGCCGCCAACCAGGACCACAACCGCCCCGGCCGGAGCTGGCGCTCGCTCGCCGACACCGCGGTCTCGGTGCAGGTACTGGCCGGAGCGCCGACCGCCTGGACCGCCTACCGTCGGGCGCTCGACTACTACGACGAGTCGATGCTGATCTGGCTCGAGGCCGACACGGTCCTGCGCGGCAGGAGCGGCGGCGCCCGGTCGCTCGACGACTTCTGCCGCGCATTTTTCGGCGGCGTCGGCGGCGAGTCGACAGCGCCGGCGGTGGTCCCCTACACCGCGGACGACCTCTACGCCGCGCTCGGCCGTATCGCTCCTCACGACTGGCGCGGCTTCTTCGCCGAGCGCGTCGACGCCGTCCGGCCCCGTGCACCGCTCGGCGGCCTCGCGGCGGCGGGCTGGAGGCTCGTCTACTCCGACCGGCCGAACGAATACCAGGTCGCGCGCGCCAAGAGCTCGAAGCTGGTCGACGCGAGCTTCAGTCTCGGGCTCTGGGTCAAGGAGGACGGCACCGTCGACGACCTCGTCGTCGGCTCGCCCGCCTGGGAGGCGGGTCTGGGGCCCGGGATGAAGCTCGTCGCCGTCGACGGCCGGGCGTGGTCGCCCGACCTCCTCCCCGAGGCGATCCGGGCGGCGGCGAAATCGACCGCACCGATCGAGCTCACCGTCCAGCAGGTCGACGTCGTGAAGACCCTCCGGGTGACCTACCACGGCGGCGAGCGCTACCCGCACCTCGAGCGCGACGGCGCGAAGCCCGACCTGTTGTCGGCGATCCTCGCGTCGAGGGCGCGCTAGCGCGGGAGTCAGCGGGCGGGCGGGCGGCGCTCGGCCTTGATCAGCACCGCGATCTCGTCCGGGCGGGGGTTGACGAAGTCGAGGCGGATGCGGCCGTCGGGGGTCTCGGAGACGGTCGCCGGGATCGAGCTCGCGGTGAGGTACCAGCCGGCGGGGAGGACGACCGAGTTGCGAGGGCGGCCGAAGCTGCGGTCGAAGACCAGCTCGCCGCCCTCCATCCGGTAGCTCTTGGGGTCGGTGTAGGTCTCCGCGATGCGGAGGCGCACGGAGCCTCCGGCCGGGACCGGCGCGAAGTGGGCGACGACGACGTCCGAGTCGGGCAGCACCTCGTCGCCGTCGGCCGGTCCGGCCTTCAGGACCTCCGCCCCCTTGAGAGTCTCCACCCGCAGCGGCTCGCCGGTGTCGAGGATGCGCGCCGACGGGGCCGAGGCGGCGCTCCCTTTGCGGACCACGTTCAGGTAGCGGTCGATCCCCGGCCGCGACTCGGTGTAGTCGTGGTAGAGGTCGAAGGCGTGGGTCTCGGGCTGGCGCAGGAAGTAGACGATCTCGCGGTCCTGGTGCGCCCGCTCCGCGAGCCGCTCGGCATCAGGTGGCCGCGCCGGGGAGGGCGCGGGCGCCGCCGGAGCCACCGCTGGCGCCGGGCTGGGCGCCGCGACCCGGGAAGACCGGGCGAGCGCGGCCGCCGGCCCCGCGGAGCGAGCGGTCCGCCGCGCCTCGAGCACCAGCGGCGCCGGATCCGGGCCGGGGTGCATGAAGCTCACCGCGAGCCGTCCGTCCGGCTCGGAGAGGACCTGCGACGGGACGTTGCAGGAGGTGACCTCGTAGCCCGCGGGGAGGACGATCGCGTTCCGGCGGATGCCGAGCGGGCGCGAGAAGACGATGCGGTCCGCGCCCTTCCGGAAGTAGCTCTTGGCGTCCTGGTAGGTCTTCTCGATCAGCAGCCGCACCCCGCCCTCCGCCGGCACCGGATGGGCCAGGTGGATGCGGATGTAGCGCGTCGCGAGGTCGGCCTCGGGCAGGCCGCTCGCCCGCGCCTCGGCGCCGCTCACCACCTCGAAGGGGAGCGGCCGCCCGGTCGCCCGGTCGCGGACCGACTCGCCGCTCGCGACGCTCCCCTTGCGGATCGGGTTGAAGTAGGCGGTGGCGCCGGGGGTGACCGCGGTGACCTCGAAGAGGATGTGGAACTTCGCCGACCCGGGGTCGAGCAGCTCGTAGCGCGTGTACTCGTCGGCCTCGCGTGCCGGGCCTGCGGAGGAAACCGCGGGTGGCGATCCGGCAGGCGGCGCGGCATGCGACGGCACGGCCGCAACGAGGAAGGCGAGCGCCAGGCCGCAAGCGATCCGCGCCGACCGGCATCCGCTCGCCGTCGCTTGCGAGGGCTCCATCGCGCCTACGGCACCCAGAGCTGAAAGAACGAGGAGATCTCGGCGACGGAGAGCAGAGCGCTGGCATTGCGGAACTTGCCGTCGCGCTGGGCGGCGACCAGCGAGCCGTCGGGCTCCAGGATGGCGACCGACGGGATGCCCCCTCCGACCGTCATGCCGTACTCGGCCATGAGGTCGAGGTTGCGGTCGCGGTCGCCCACCGAGACCTTGACGACGACGAAGTGCGGCTCGATGACGGGAGCCACGAGCCGGTGCTCGAGAGCGCGCTTGAAGGCGTCGCAGTCCGGGCACCAGTCGGCCCCGAAGACCACGGCCACGCGCTTGCCTTCCTGGGCCGCCTGCGAGCGGGCCGCGCGGATCGCCGCCCGCGCATCGTCCTTGGGAGAGTTGGTGTCCATGACCGACGACTATGCCACCGGATCGAGAATGGGGGGAAGGATATCGCAGCGCGGCTCGGCTACCATAGGGCGCCATGCGCCTCCTCTACTCCTACCTGCGCCGCTACTGGGGGCTCGTCCTCCTCGCCCTGCTGCTGGCGGCGGTCAACCAGGTCTTCTCGCTCCTCGACCCGCTGATCTTCCGCCACGTCATCGACACCTACGCGACCCGCTACCGGGAGTACACGACCGGGCAGTTCTTCCGCGGCGTGAGCCTGCTCCTCGCCGCGGCCGTGGGGGTCGCCTTCGTCTCGCGGGTGGCCAAAAACTTCCAGGACTATTTCGTCAACGTCGTCACCCAGCGCCTGGGGGCGGAGCTCTATTCGGACGGGGTCCGCCACTCCCTCGAGCTCCCCTATTCGCTCTTCGAGGACCAGCGCAGCGGCGAGACGCTCGGCAAGCTCCAGAAGGTGCGCAGCGACGTCGAGAAGCTGATCGGCGCCGCGGTCAACACGCTCTTCACGACCCTCGTCGGCGTCGTCTTCGTGATGGTCTACGCCTTCAGCGTGCACTGGATCATCGCGCCGGCCTTTCTGCTCACGGTGCCTCTCCTGGGCTTCCTGAGCTCGGTGCTCTCGCAGCGCATCAAGCGGATCCAGAAGGTCATCGTCGCCGAGACCACGGCGCTCGCCGGGGCGACCACCGAGTCGCTGCGCAACATCGAGCTGGTCAAGAGCCTCGGCCTCGCCGGCCAGGAGATCGGGCGGTTGAACGCCGTCACCGCGAAGATCCTCCGCCTCGAGCTGCGCAAGGTCCGCTCGCTGCGCCTCCTGAGCTTCATCCAGGGGACGGCGGTCAACGCTCTGCGCACCTCGATCCTCTTCCTCATGCTCTACCTCATCTACTCGCAGCGCATCACCGTCGGGCAGTTCTTCTCTCTCTTCATCTACTCGTTCTTCATCTTCGGGCCGCTCCAGGACCTGGGAACGGTGATCAACACCTACCGCGAGACCGAGGCGTCGCTCGACAGCTTCCAGGAGATCCTCGCTCTCCCCAGCGAGGCGCGGCCGGCCCGGCCGGTGGCGCTGGGCGAGCTCGGCGCGCTCGCCTTCGAGGACGTCGCCTTCACCCACCAGAGCGCCAGCGCCCCGGCGCTCTCCGGGGTCTCCTTCGCCGTCGGCCGCGGCGAGACGATCGCCTTCGTCGGCCCCTCGGGCTCGGGCAAGACGACGCTCGTCAAGCTCTTGGTCGGCCTCTACGCCCCGCAGCGCGGGCGCGTCCTCTACAACGGCAAGCCGGGGACCGCGATCGACCTGGACGAGCTGCGGGCGCAGATCGGCTTCGTCACCCAGGACACCCAGCTCTTCTCCGGCTCGATCCGCGAGAACCTCCTCTTCGTCAACCCCGACGCGACGGACGCCGAGTGCCTGGAGGTGCTCAAGAAGGCCGCCTGCGACAGCCTGCTCGCCCGCGCCGACCGCGGCCTCGACACGGTGATCGGCGAGGGGGGCGTCAAGGTCTCGGGAGGCGAGAAGCAGCGCCTGTCGATCGCGCGGGCGCTGCTGCGCCGGCCGCGCCTCTTGGTCTTCGACGAGGCGACCTCCTCGCTCGACTCGCTGACCGAGGAGGAGATCACCGACACCATCCGTGACGTGGCCTCGAGCCAGGACGTGATCACCATCCTGATCGCCCACCGCCTCTCGACGGTCCTCCACGCCGACCGCATCCACGTGCTCGAGCACGGCCGCATCATCGAGTCCGGCCGCCACGCCGATCTCCTCGACCAGAAGGGCCTCTACTACGCCATGTGGCGCCAGCAGATCGGCGAGCGCCGCCCGGTCGCCGCCACCCCGCGGCTGGCGGCGGCGAGGGCCTAGGCCAGGGAGAGAGTCGCGCGGCGTGGGCCGCGCGACCCGATGAGGAAACCTCTAGGCCCCCTTGGCGCCCTCCTGCGCGATCCGGCCGGCGCCCGCGGCGAGCAGGTTGCCCGCCGTCTGCTGCAGGCTCTTGCCCAGCGCCTTGTCGCTCACCAGCGTCGAGAGCCGGTAGATCTCGCGTGCCACCAGGACCTCGCGGACGTAGGGCCACAGGGGCCGGGGAATACCGGTCAGATCCCAACCATCGCTGCCATCGGCCATCGTTTTTCCCTTTCTCGCTCGTGCCCGGATCGTCCGGGCGACGTATCCACAGGCGGCGGGAGGGCGCCGGCGTTACACGGGCACCGACCGGTCGTCCGCGAGCACCGTATTGAGAGGAGAAGGATCGCGTCGTGCGGTCCTCGCGCGCGGCCGGGTGTACGATCGGCCGAGCCCCGCGTGCAGCCAGAGTCGAGCCGAGCCATGCGTTCCCGTCGTCGGACCCGCCCCCTCGCCCTCGCCGCTCTCTGGGGAGCCGCGTGGGCGATCGCCGCAACCTCCGCCGCGGCGATCCCGCTGCGGCCCACCGCGGTCGCCAAGCGGTTCGGCGTCTACGCCTGGGGTTTCGACGACTCCTCCTACACCGTCTGCCCGACCTGCCCCGACCGCCTCAACTGGGCCGCCGACAAGGTCGCCGAGGCGGGCAGCCGCACGATCCGTGTCTATCTCGGAGCCAGCGACCCCTACGGCGTCAATCCGCCAGTCAACCCGGAGGACGCCGGGTACCTGGCGCGGATCGTGGCCGGCGCCGGCTACCCGTCCTTCACCTCCGAGACCGCCTACGCGCAGCTCTTCGCCGACCCCCGCTTCGACACCTACCTGCTGACCGTCTACTCGCCGGCCGACAACCGCGGCGACTGGACGGACGGCTACGGGCGCGACGAGGCCGACCTCGAGCGGGAGCAGATCGCCCAGCTCGGCGACGTGCTGCTCCGCGGCTTCCGGGGGAAGACCTTCATCCTCCTCAATTGGGAAGGGGACAACGCCATCCACGGGCACGCCGGCGATCCCACGGCGTGGGACTCCTACGTCGCCTGGGCGCGGACGCGGGCAGCCGGAGTGCGGGAATCCCAGGCGCGCAACGCCGGCGGCGCCCGACGCCTCCTCGCCGGCCTCGAGTTCAACCTGGTGCGGCGAAACGGCGTCTGGTGCGGGTCGGACGACTCGCTCGCCCATCGCTGCGTGCTCGACTACGTCGGCTCGCGGGTGGACGTCGACTACTACTCCTACTCCTCCTGGGACACGCTCGCCATCAAGGCGTTCGATCCGACCGCCAACCTCAAGCAGGAGATCGGCGCGAGCCTCGGCTATGCCCTCGATCTCCTCCGCCGCGCCCATCCCGGCCTCACGCCGGCCAACCTCCTGCTCGGCGAGCTCGGCTTCGCGCGCACCGCCCCCCGCAACGGCGAGTGCCGCGCGGCCCAGTACCTCAAGGAGCTGGTGGGAGCGCTCGCGGCGCCGGACGCCTTCGGCGTCTCCTATGCCATCGTCTGGCAGGCGATCGACAACGCGCCGAGCGTCGACGTCGACGGCGGCACCTTCGGCCTCTTCCGCGGCAGCGACGGCGGGCCGACGCTCTCGGGGACCGTTTTCCGCTCCCTGCTGCGGGGCGGCCGCGACAAGGCGACCGCACCGCTCGCCTGCCCGCGGCTCAACGCCTGCCACGACAATCCCGCGAACAGCTGCGGCGCGGTCAACGCCGAGGCCGACTGGACGCCTCGCTTCTCGATCGACAGCACGCTCTCGATCTTCGGTCTCAACTTCTCCCGTGCCGGCAACGCCGTCCAGGTGATCCAGGGCGGCAGGCGCTACGTGCTGCCGCGCGACGGCGGCTTCGCCTGGCACGAGTCGCCCGGGCAGGTCAACGTCGCGCTACCCCCCGGTCTAGAGGCCGGTCCGGCCTTCGTCTACGTCACCGACGCCCGCGGCCTCGACTCGAACGGCCAGCTCCTCGACCTCCAGCCGTAGCGCCGGCGGAAGCGCGGGCGCTCCTCCCGCTTTGACACGCCGCGAGTCGAGCCCTTCGGCCCGCCTCGGCAGGTCGTGTCCTAATCCGGTGTTGGCAGAATGAGCCTGCCCATTGAGGTGTCTACGCTTCCGCGTAAACTCAGTCCTTACGCGTATGCCATAATCACCCATCCCGGGAAACCCCAGGTACTACCACCAATTGAGGGGATCAAGCGATGGCAAAAGGCAAGCCCGCCCCAAGAAAAAGGCGCCGAAGGCGCAGGCGAAGGAAGCGCGCCGGGCCGGAAGGTAGACACGGCCGTCTCCCTCTTCCCGCTTATCCTTGACGAGGCGGTCGATAAGCTGTTGCGGGTGAAGCCGGAGTCCAGGCCCAGAAAAAAGAGTCCGTGAGCGCGCCGCCGCCTGCTAGCTTCTAATTCGTGGTGCCGCGCGACTGGCCGTCGAGTGGGTAGTTGCAGGCCCAGGCGAGAATTCTGGCCAGTTCATTGCTGCTACCTAATCCTGGCCGATTAAGGGCACTTTTAATGGCCGCCAGGATCGGCGGTGTAACGGTCTCGGGCACGCTCGCGTCCAGAGCCTCGCCTTCCCACTCTCTGGCGAGAGCGCCGAAGCCCCAACGAATCAACGTGAATTGCGCCGCGAGCTGCGGCTCGGCGGCGGCGAGCCGCTTTGCCGCTTTTGCGAGATCCCAAAGACGGTCTATGCAGAGTGCCTCAGGAGCTAGTGACTCGATGAACTCCTGGACGGCTGAGGAGGCGGGCATTGATGGTCAGGTTTCCGTCGGAGTCAGCATTGAAGAGCGACAAGTAGGGGAGCCCACGCCGAAGGAGTTCTTCCCCTCCGCCCTCCTGCCGATCGACCAAGGCTATCACTGCAACGATCTCGCACTGCCGCTCCTGTACTTCTGTGATGGCCTTAAGGATCGAGCCACCCTTGGTCACGACATCATCGACGACCACTACACGGCGGCCGCAACAAAGTAGATCCCGACCGTCAGGATGAAACGATTGTGCGACCTTCTCCTTCGTTCCGTGCTTCTTTTCTTCATCGCGGACAGTGAAGGCGTAGATCGGACGATCATGCTGCCCGCTCACCAAAGCGACTGCCGTAGCGATGAAGGCGGCACCGAGAGTAAGACCGCCGACCGCCTGCGTTTCGTCATCGACGAGGTTGAAGAGGATCTCCCCGGTAAGCTGCGCTCCTTCCGGCGAGAGCGTTACCTTCTTCGTATCGCAGTAGTACCCGCTATGTGCCCCAGAGGCCAGGACAAAATCAGGCTCCCCAGGAGCTTTCTTTGTGATGCTCCTAGTCTGAATGAGGTCGCACAGCTCGTGTAAGAGCTTGTCCATTTCGCGCGGAGCGATCTCCTTCGGCCTGGGCACGCCAGATCCTGTTACAAGTGTAGTGCCAAACTGGCTCATCTTGACCTCCGGAAATGAGGTGGAGTTTCTCCTCGACCGGAAGTCCCGGACGCCTTCCTGGAGGGGAAGGATGGTACCACCCGGTACGCACTCCGGTCTACGGGCTCGTCAGAGTCCAGGGAGGGGTCCGCTGGCGGGACGATGCCCTGCGGGCCGCTCTTCTTTTTCTTCGCCTCGAAGTCAGCCGTTGTAAGCCGACACTCCCGGACTAGTTTTTTATTGTCTTTGAACCACTCAAGAACGATGTTCGATACGGCGTCGCTCATATTGACGCCGACGTGGCCAGCATCTACTAGTCGCTGGAGGGCCCAGACATTGTAGAGCGGCGCGTAGCCCTGAAGTTTTTGTTCGTCCTTGGGCACCGTGGTGGAGATCATATGTGATCACATGTGATCCGTCAATAGGAACCCTGGGAGCGAGGCTTATCGCCGGTCGGCAAGTAAGCAAGCCGGCGATAAGTCGAGCGTCTGGCTGTAGATGGCTATTGCAGATAATCCCCGATGCCCGGATTGTCGCGGCGAAGCCGGGGGCCTAAGTCGACCGTTTTTCCGTACAGCTCCGCGAACCGCCGGAGCTCGACGGATCGATCTGGCGCTCGCCCAGCTCCACCTTGGAGACGAAGCTCTGCGGCTTCCCGAGCCGCTCGGCGACCTGGGTTTGGGTGAGGCCGGCCGCGAGCCGCGCCTCCCGTAGCCGTTCCAGTATCCGCCGGTACTCGTCCAAGCCGGTCGCCAAGTCGCTGTACATCCTCGACCAGCTAGGGGTGCTAGTGAGCGAATCGGGCCGGACGGACAAGAATGCTCACGCCGCTCTCCTGGAGTTCTCCGTCTCCATCAAGGTCACGCCACTGACGCCCGCCCCTCACCCCAGGACCGACCAGCACGGCAGGCCCTGCGGTGTCTTCCTGCCCTGCGATGTCTTCATCATCTGTTCCCGCCGAGAGTTCCACGAGATCGCCCAGGAGGCGCTCCGGCGAGCTGAGCAGGCCAAGAACGAGGAGGAGTTGATCGGGCTGCTAGACCAGCCGGCGACGGAGGAGGATTCAAACTAGGAAAGTACCGCCTGTCGCGCCCCGAAGCGTTCCGTCATTACCCCTTCCCCTCCTCGTAGCCGTTTTCAGCGGCCGTCCCCGTTCCGGGGCGGTCCTGGGGCCTGAGTTTCTCAAGTATATGACCCCGCTCAGGCGGTGAAGGCTTGGATCAGGTGAGTGAGGACACCGGCGGGGAGGGAGACGTCGACGTCCGTGTCGGTGTTGCGCACGTGGACCGCGAGGGTGCGGCCTTCCTTGACGACCTGGACCGACTCGCCGTGCTCCTGGACGTCGACGAGGACGGCGTCCGGGCAGCGCTCGAGCTCGGCGAGGAGGGCGGCGAGCGCCGGCCCCCGGTCGCCGATCTCGGCACGCATCCGGGCGCGGTCGCGGGCGGGCATCGCCAGCGGGACGACGGCGATCCCGGCGTGGAGGAGGAGGGCGGGGACCGGCACGTAGAGACGTACGCCGTCCCCCTGCTTCTCGTGGACCCGCACCGTCGCCACACCGGTGGCCGCGAGGAGCAGGCCCGAGCCGAGGACGAGGACGGCGAGGGCGCCGGCGAAGATCGCGAAGATCCTGGAGCGCGGCTTCATGGCGGCCCCTTACCGGCTCTCCGCCGCGGCGTCGACCCAGATGCGGACGGTGTCCTTGTCGTCGTTGACCGTCACCAGCTCCCCTTCGCCCTGGCGGGCCAGCGCGGCGACGGCGGCGCCGACGTCCAGGTCGTCGCCGCTCCCCGCGAGGAGCGCCTCGACGACCGCCACCGGCATGCGGACGTCGACCTGCGAGCGCCGGGGCGCCGGGTCGTCGGCCCGGATCAGGAGATAGCCGCCGCTCTTCGCCACCCGCACCTTGCCGTCGCGCTCGTCGACCGTCACGTAGGTGGCGTCGGGGCCGTCCTTGACCGCGCGCCAGAGGTCGCGCAGCTCGGCGGCGCTCATGTCATGGTGGTCGAGGCGCAGCCGGCCGGAGTGTCGTGCGTCGTCGGGGATCAGCGCCGCCGCCTTCTCGACCACCGAGATCGGGAGGTTGACGTTCACCCGGCCGCCGGTCCCCTCGTGAACGTTGATGTGGAGCCACAGCTCCTTGCCCTGCTCTCTCGCCTGCAGGACCCCCGCTCCCGCCATCGCGAGCGCCAGGGCCGCTATCGCCATCGTCTTGCTCTTCATCTCGTGCCTCGCTTTCGTGTCGATCCGTGCTTCCACCCACAGGACGACGCAGGCGGTGGGTTTGTTTCAGGTCGGGAGACGTCCTGTCGCGGTACGATCGGCGGCGATGCCCGCGGTTCCCGGCAAGGCGCTGGCGATCGTTCTCGCCCTCCTCGGCGGAGCGGCCTGCTCGCGGCATGCTCCGCCTCCGCCGGTGGCGAGGAGCCTCCTCCCCGCCAGCCCCGCGGTCCGCGCGCTGCTCGAGGAGCGCGCGCGAGCCCTCCCGAGCTCGGGTCTCGTCGCTGGCCTCCTCGACGCCGGCGGTCGCCGGGTCGTCGCCGCCGGGACGAGCCGCGGTCCCGGCAGCCCGCCCCCCGGCGGGCGGAGCGTCTTCGAGATCGGCTCGGTGACCAAGGTGATCACCGGCGTCCTGCTCGCCGACATGGCCTTCCGGGGCGAGGTCCGGCTCGACGAGCCGGTGGCGAGCCTGCTCCCCGCGGGCGTCCGGGTGCCGTCGTTCCAAGGCCGCGCGATCACCCTCGTCGACCTCGCCACCCAGTCGTCGGGGCTGCCGCGGTCGGCGGCGAACATGGCGCCGCGCGACCTCTCGAACCCCTACGCGGACTACACCGAGGCCCAACTCTACGGGTTCCTCTCCACCTACGAGCTACCGCGCGCCCCCGGCGCCCAGTTCGAATACTCGAACCTCGGCATGGGGCTCCTCGGACTCGCGCTCGGCCGCCGCGCCGGTTCCGGCTACGAGCGGCTGGTGACCTCCCGCATCCTCGATCCCCTGGGTCTCCACGACACCCGGATCACCCTTTCGCCCGAGCAGCGTGGGCGGCTCGTGCCCGGTCACGACGAAGGGGGCGCGGTCGTGCCCAACTGGGACGTCCCGACGCTCGCCGGCGCCGGAGCGCTGCGCTCGACGGCCGCCGACCTCCTCGACTTTCTCGCCGCCAGCCTCGCGGCGAGCGCGGGCCGCGACCCCGGCGGCCTCGGGCGCGCGATGCGCGCGGCCCAGACGCCGCGGCGACCGGCCGCCTCGCCGGGAATGAGCATCGGGCTTGGATGGCACGTCCACAACCCGTCGCACATCGTGTGGCACAACGGCGGCACGGGCGGCTATCGCGCCTTCGTCGGTCTCGTTCCGGACCGCGGGACCGCCGTCGTTCTCCTCGCCAGCTCGACCGGCTCGCTCGACGACATCGGCCTGCACCTGCTCGATCCCACCCTCCGCCTCCGGGCGCACTAGCCGGGGCCGGAGCAGCCCCCGTGCGTCCGATGTCGCCTCAGCCGCCGAGCCGGCCCACGGCGTGGACCTCGACGGCGACCTCCTTGTCGACCCGGAGGACGAAGCTGCTGGGGTCGGCCATCCCCCAGGCGACGTAGGGAATCTTGAGGGCGGCCGTCGCGGTCGCCTTGTCGCCGGACAGGGTGAGCTCGGCCGGGACGGTGAGCGGGTGGCTGGCGCCGTGGATCGCCAGGCTGCCGGTCAGGGTGATCCTGGCCGATCGCGCGGCGCCGTCGCGCGGGAAGCCCTCCACGCGGTCGATCCTCCAGACGATCTCCGGGTGCTTGGCGGTCTCCAGGACCTTCTGGTGCATGTCCTTGTCGCGCGCGGCGTTGCCCGTTTGGGCGCTCGCCGCGTCGAGGACGATCTCGCCGGTGCCGGTGCCGGTCGCCGGATCGATGCGCAGGCTGCCGCGCTCGGCGCGGATCGTCCCGTGGACGGTGTGCATCGTCGCGCCCAGGGTGAAGGCGACGCGGGTCGCCTTGGGGTCGAGCTCGAAAGCCGCGTTCTTCGCGGCGCCGGCGGCCGGGACGGCGGTCTGTGCGCCGGCCGGCGCGGCGAGCGCGACGGCCAGGCCCAGGACGGCCGGAAGCGAGAGGATTTTCAGGCGCGGCATGGATCCCTCCTCAAACAAAGCGATGCAAGTGTGACAGATCAGTTCACCAGTTGGTCATGCGGCGACCAGGCGCCAGGCGAGCCGCATCGCGCCCGGCAGGCCGAGCCGGCGCGCCGGGAGCAGGCGGCCGTGGATGCCCAGGAGCCGCGAGAAGAGCGCCGGCTCCGCGGCGAGGGCGCGGATCGCCCGCCGGCGCAGCGCCGGGCGCCGCTCGAGCGCCAGCACCAGGCCGGTGACCGCGCCCGGCAGCCGTCCGATGCGGCGATGGGCGGCGGCGTAGGCGCCGAGGCGACCTGCGGCGATCGCCGCGACCAGGGCCCGCGCCTCGTGGAAGGCGACGGCGAGCCCCTCGCCGGTGATGGCGTCCAGGTATCCCGCGGCGTCGCCGACCAGGGCGACGCGGCCGGCGACGACGCCTCGCGGGCACTGGAGGAACGGGCCTGCCCCGCGGTCGCGCGAGGCCCGAGGCGCGCCGGCCAGGCGGTCGGCCAGCGCCGGAAAGCGGGGAAGGAGGTCGTCGAGCCCCTTGGCCTCGCCGCTCCACAGGATGGCGACGCCGACCTCGTCCGCCGCTACCGGCGTCACGTAAGCCTCGGCCGCATCCCCCCAGGTCACCTCGACGAAGTCGCTCCAGGGCGCGATGGCGTAGTGGCGGCGGACGCCGAAGCGGCGCGGATGCCGGGCTCCGGCGCCGGTCCGCTCGAGCCCGGCCCAGCGGCGCACCCGCGAGCTCAAGCCGTCGGCGCCGACCACGAAGCGCGCCGTGAGGAGCCCCGCCGCCGTCTCCACGCCATGCTCTCGGAGGCCGGTCGCGGCCGTCCCCCAGCGCAGGTCGACCGCGAGCTCCTCGGCGCGGCGGACGAGGGCCGCGTGGAGCTCCGTGCGGCGCACGCCCAGGCCCGGCGGGCCCGGAAAGAGCCCTTGGGCGACGATCTTGCCGTCGAGGTAGCGGATGCCGTAGAAAGGCCGGCCGGCGACGGCGACGCCGAGCGCCGCCAGGCGCTTGGTGGCGTCGGGCATCAGCCCCTCGCCGCAGGCCTTGTCGATCGGCGGGCGGCCGCGGTCGAGGACGACGACGGAGAGCCCGGCCAGGCGCGCCTCGATCGCGGTCACCAGTCCGGCGGGTCCGCCGCCGACGATCGCCAGGTCGTGCGCGCCGCGGGCGCTCTCAGCGTCCTCGGTGTTTTCAGCCATCCGGCTCGTCCTCGCCGCCCGCGGGACCTCCGCCGCCGCGCCCGGCGAGCGACAGGCGGGCGTAGGCGATCCCGGAGCGGGCGACCGCTCCCACCAGCCGCAGCGGCGTGACCTTCTCCGGGGGCTTCAGCTCACCCGCGAGGTAGAGGCGCAGCGCCTCGGCACGCCGGAGCTTGCCCGAGGAGGTGCGCGGCAGGGTGCCGGGCGCGAGCAGCACGGGCCGATCGACGTCGAGCCCGGTCGCCGCGAGGACCGCGGCGCGGCAGGCCGCGGGCAGCCCGTCGCGCTCTTCGCGGGTGGCGTCCCGCCGCGCCTCGACGAGGAGCGCCAGCACCTCGCCCTCGCCCCCCTCGGGAAGGAAGGATGCGGCGACGGCGCAGCCCGGCCGCGCGCCGGGCAGCCCGTCGACGGCGCGCTCGATCTCCTCGGGCGAGTAGTTCCTGCCCCGCAGGATGATCACGTCCTTGGCACGGCCGGTCAGGTAGAGCTCTCCGTCCCACAGGAACCCGAGGTCGCCGGTGTCGAGGAAGCCGTCCTGGAAGGCTTCCGCCGTCGCCGCGGGATCGTCGAGGTAGCCCTCCATCAGCGAGGGCCCGGCGATCCAGATCCGCCCCACCCGCCGCTCCGGCAGCGGCTCGCCGTCCTCGCCGCGCACCTCGAGCCGGAAGCCGGGGACCGGCCGCCCCACCGAGACGATCTCGCGCACCGTCTCGCGGCCCGTTTCGCGGCCCGCTTCGCTGCTATTGCCGTGGGCGCCCGGAGCCTCCTCGGCCCATCCCTCGCGCACCAGCGCCTCGCGGTCGAAGCGGCGGGCCAGGCACGGCCGGCCGAGGGGCGGAAAGGTGACGGCGAGGGCCGCCTCGGAGAGGCCGTAGACCGGCGCCACCACGCCGGGCCGTAGGCCATAGGGCGCCAGGCGCGCCTCGAAGGCGCGGACGACCCCCGGCGCCACCGACTCGGCGCCGTCGGGCGCCGTCACCCACGAGGAGAGGTCGAGCCCGGCGAGCTCGCTCTCGGGCACGCGGGTGGCGCAGAGGGCATAGGCGAAGTTGGGGGCCGGCGAGACCGTCGCCCGGTAGCGCGAGATGGCGCGCAGCCAGAGCGCCGGCCGCACCACGAAGAGCTCGGGCGGGATGAGCGTCAGCGTCGCGTCGCGGGCGAGGGCGGGGAAGACGCAGCCGATCAGCCCCATGTCGTGGTAGAGCGGCAGCCAGGAGACGGCGCTGTGCTTGAGCGCCGGGGTGTCCTGCCAGAAGCCGGAGAGGATCGCCACCTGGGCGAGGACGGCGCGGTGGGCGAGGGCGACCGGCTTGGGGTCGGCCGTCGTCCCCGAGGAGAACTGGACGAGGGCGAGGTCGCCGGCGCCGACGGCGACGGGCGAGGGGGCGCCCGGCGGCAGCTCGGAGAGCGTGCGGCAGCCGAGCGGGGGCCGCGCCGCGGTGATGGCGAGCCCCAGGATGCGCTGGATCCGCCGATCGGCGAGGACGATGCGGGCGCGGACGCGCGCGAGCATCCGCGCGGTGCGCGC
>Ga0307470_10000207_pt1 | contig 38756 bp, 33 predicted proteins | sample atmos_gasesAM3C__FD_204565 | JGI IMG/M metagenome (GOLD analysis project Ga0307470, IMG submission 204565) | Hardwood forest soil microbial communities from Morgan-Monroe State Forest, Indiana, United States - atmos_gasesAM3C_05 | ecosystem: Environmental > Terrestrial > Soil > Temperate forest... | reverse complement strand
GGAACGGAGCCGATGGCGATCCAACGCGATAAAATCATCGCCAGCGCTGAGAAGCTGGTGGCGAAGGGGAAGATCGAGCCGGCGATCAAGGAGTACGAGCGCCTCCTCGACGATAACCCCAGTGATGTCAATACCCTGAATCGCATCGGCGATCTCTGGGTGCGCATCAACCGCAACGACGAGGCGGTCAAGGTCTTCTCCAGAATCGCCGATCACTACTCCAAGGACGGCTTCTTCCTCAAAGCGATCGCGATCTATAAAAAGATCAACAAGCTCGATCCCTCCAAGCTCGACATCTACGCCAAGCTAGCCGATCTCTACGGCAAGCAGGGATTGGCGATGGAGGCCAAGAGCCAATACCAGGTTCTCGCCGACTACTACCTCAAGCACGGCGATCCCGGGAACGCGCTCTCCATTTACCGCAAGATCTCCGAACTCGACCCCAATTCGATCAACGTCCACGTCAAGCTGGCCGACCTCTATTCGCAGAACAATCAGACGAAGGAGGCGCTCAAGGAGTACGACCGCGTCGGCCGCATGCTGCTCAAGCGGAGCATGCTCGACGAAGCGGTGCAGGTTTTCAAGAAGGCGCTGAAGATCGACGCCGGCAACATCGAGTTGGTCGAGTCTCTCGTCACCGCGCTCCTCGAAGCGAAAGACTACGAGAACGCCATTCAGATCGTACAGACGTCGATCGAGTCGTCTTCCGACAACCCTCGTCTCCTGGCGATCTACGGCCGCATCCTGCTGGCGAAGGGCGACACGAAGGGGGCTCGCGCCGCGCTCGAGCGCGCACTGGCGCGCGATGCCAACGACGCCACTGTGCGCGAGGCGCTGGCTGATCTGTACGTTCGCATCGGCAATGCCGATGGCGCCCTGGAGATGCTCACGCCCCTGGTCGAGAAGGCCCTCGGCCGAGGCGAGCGTGGGACCGCGGTGGAGACGCTGAATCGACTCCTTCGCGTCGACGCCGGGCACACGCCGACGCTGGAGCGGCTGGTAGCCGTCTACTCCCGCCTGAATGAAGAGACGAACATCCTCTCCTCGATGAGCAGTCTCGCCGAGGCGCATGTGGCCAAGGGACATTACGAGAAGGCCGCCGAGGTTCTCGAGAAACTGATCCAGCGCGAGCCGCAGAACGCGCAGCACCGCACGAAGCTCCAGTTCGTTCGAAGCCAGATGGGCGGCGTCGACACGATGCCGGTACGGCCGAAAGCGGCCAACGAAATCCCGGTGGCTCCGCTATCGATGGAGATCGAGGAGCCGGTGCCGACGTTCGATTCGTTCGACGAAGGTCCCGCCCTCTCCTTCGATCTCGATTCCTCGGAGCCGCTGGAGCTCGATCTCAACACCTTCGAACCGCCGCCTGCTCCCGCCGCGCCGCCACCACGGCCGCCGCAGCCGCCGTCCGCCCCTTCGATGCCGCGCCTCCAGCCAGCCGTGGAACAGGCGGCGGCCGATCTCGACCAGACCGAAGGCGGGGAGGATCTGGATTTCATCACCGAGCACATCACCGAGGCGGAGGTCTTCGCCAAGTACGGCCTGGCCGAGAAAGCCACGGAGCACTTGCGCGCCGTGATCGAGCGCGCGCCGAAACATCTGGCCGCGCACGAGAAGCTCTATCGGATCCTGCTGGACGAAGCCGACATCGAAGGCGCGCGGGCCGCGGCAAATCAATACATCAGCGTTTTGCGGGAGAAGGGCGACAACCAGACCGCCGAAAGCGTCCGCGACGAATTCATGATCCGCGGCCACGCGTTGGATACAGTGGCTCCGAAGCCGGAAGCGCCACGCCCGCCGACGATGGAGCGAGCGATGCCGACCCCGGACGAGGTCGCCGAGGAGCTGAGTTTCGATCTCGACTCCGAGACACCGGAGCTCGGGACTCCGGTCCATGAGGCCGAGCCCGCGTTCTCATTCGACAGCCCGGAGCCGGAGCCCTCATTTGAACTGCCGTCGTTCGAGCCTGAACCCGAACCCGAGCCTGAGCCGGTTCTCGAGCTTGAGCCGGTTCTCGAGCCTGAGCCGGTTCTCGAGTTTGAATCGACTTCGGCCGCCGAGGAGTTCTCGTTCGAATCGCCGGCGGAGCAGCCGGTTTTCGGAGGCGAGCCGGCCCCGTTCAGCGAAGCGTTCTCGGCGCCCTCGGCTGAGGATCTTCGCGAGCTCGACTTTTACATCGAGCAGGAGCTGTTCGATGAAGCCCGCGAGAAACTCGACGCGCTCGACTCTCGTTTTCCGGGAGATGCCGCCGTCGAGGTGCGCCGCTCACGGTTCAACGCTGCCTCGGCACCCGCTCGCAAGGGGACCGCGGAGGCCTTCGCGCCGCAGGTCCTCTCGCGCGACGAAATCGAGAGCGAGCTCCTTTCCGCACTTCCCGATGACGACGACGACTTTTCGGTGCCTGCCCCACCGCCGCCTCCCCGCGCCGCCGCACCTCCACCCCCACCGCCGGTTCACGAGGAGAACCTTTTTGCCGACGAGGACGATTTCTTCGATCTTGCCGCCGAATTGGAGTCGGAGCTGGAGGAAGAATCGGAAGAAGTCTCTCTCAGTGAGGAGGAGCAATCGCTCGAAGAGATCTTCAAGGAGTTCAAGAAGGGCGTCGAGCAGCAACTCGATTCCGAGGACTACGACACGCACTACAACCTCGGCATCGCGTACAAGGAGATGGGCCTGATCGATGAAGCCATCGGCGAGTTTCAGCTCGCCTCCAAGGATCCGAAGCGCGCCGTCGAATGCGCATCGATGCTCGGTCTCTGCTTCCTGGAGAAGGGGATGCCGCAGTTGGCCATCAAGTGGTACCGCAAAGGGCTGGAGATCCCGGAGATCACTCCCGAGGAGCACGTCGGACTGCTCTATGACCTTGGCTCCGCGTACATGGAAGTCGGCGATACGGACAATGCGCAGAAAGCGTTCGTGGAGGTTTACGGTTTGAACAGCAACTACCGCGATATCGTGACGCGCATCAAACAACTGGAAGACGCCCGCCGATGAATCAGAGGCTCGAGTCGCTGCTCCGTTTCGTGAACCTGACCACCTCGGGTCTGCTGGCCGGCTCTCTCGGCTTTGGCGAGCAGGCTCTCGTCCCTGGCTGGCAGAATGAGCTGCCGCAACACTCCGACCATCGTTCGCGTGCAATCGCCGCGCTCACGGATGCCACGAATTACTTCAACGCCATCGGTCCCGTGGCGCTGGGGACAGCCGTCACGCTCGCCGTCGGCTCGCGCGGCGTGAAACCTCTCAAGCGCGCTCTCGATGCCGCTGCCGCGATCAGTCTGGCCGGCGTGCTCGCCGCGACGATCATGGTCACTGTACCGATCAACAAAGAGCTGGAAGGTCAGGCCCCGACCGACTATCCCAGCGACCGCTCGCAATCGCTGGTGAAGAACTGGTCGCGCGCCCACGCCGTCCGCACCACCCTTGGCGTCAGTGCCTTCCTCTGTGCGGTGGCGTCGAATCTGGCGCGGTCGTCTCACGCGAAGTGATCGAACCCGCGCGGCTCTAGGGAGACTCCGTTCATAAGGACACCTCGCTCCTCGGTGATGCGACCGATCGCGTAGACCGGCCGGCCGGTGCGACTGCTCAGCTCCGACTCGCGCAGCGATGATGTGAAGAGGAGCGCGTACTCCTCACCTCCGTGCAGTACCGCATCGCGGACGTTGATGCCGAGCCGCGGACCGTAATGCGAAAGATCGGGAAACGCGGGAATGCGATCGCCATCGATCAACGCGCCGGCGTTCGACGCATCGCAGAGGTGGTGCAGGTCGGTCGAGAACCCGTCAGAGACGTCGATGCAGCTCGTAGCGATGCCAACGAGCTTCATCCCCAGCGCCACCTCCGCCTCCGGTTCCAGGTGGCGGCGCTTCGCCGATTCGATGAACTCCCGTTCGGCGTAGTCGGCCGCTTCCGTTCCGCGCTGCAGCAGCGCCAGCCCTGCCGCAGAGCCGCCGATCGGCCGGCTGAGGTAGATGCGATCGCCGGGCCTGGCACCGCTACGACGGATTGGATGCGCCGCCTCGCCGATCAGTGTGATCGAGACGAACAAATGCTCCGCACGCGAAAGATCGCCGCCGACAATCTCGACATCGTGCTCCCGCGCGGCCACCGCCAGTTCTTCGATGAGGGTCGCGGCGAGCGTCTGGTCGGGAGATCCGATAGCAACGACCGCGTACTGCGGCAGGCCTCCCATCGCCGCAATGTCGGAGAGGTTGACCACGAGGCTCTTTCGGGCCACCAGCCGCAGCGGCGTGTCGCGCGTGAAGTCGACGTTTTCGACCAGAACGTCGTTCGTGATGACCTGGGTGCCGATCACGGCAGCGTCGTCGCCGGCGCGCGGAAAGAGCTCGCGGATGCGAGCGATCAGATCGCGTTCGCTCATCGCTTGATGACCGGCACATTTACCGGAACAATTGGTTGGAGCGGGCGATCGAACGTCTCGCCGGGATACAGCACTGCCTCGAGGAAGAGCCCCGAGGGCGGCGCGGTCGGTTCCACGTTCGCCGCATTTGCATCGAGTCTGGCCGCGAGCTCTTCCGGCGTGGCATTCCCACGTCCGATCTCGACCAGGAAGGCGATCAGCTTCCTGACCATCTTCCAGAGAAAATGCGAGGCCTCAATGCGCACGAGAATCAGGTCGCCGCTGGCTGCCGCTTCGCATCGTTCGACGACGACAATCCGCGAGTCTTCTTCCTTCAGACGCTTGTCGCTGAAGGCGCTGAAGTCGTGTCTTCCCTCGAGCAGCCTGGCCGCGCGCATCATGCCGCCGAGGTCGAGGCGGTCTTTGATCCACCAGACAAACGGTTTGGCGAAGGCGGTGCGGCGGGTGGCGATCTGGTACAGGTAGACACGCGAGATGGCATCGTGGCGGGCATGGAAACGGTCGTTCGCGCGTGATGCGGCCACGACGCTGATGTCGTGCGGCAGCAGGTCGTTGATCTTGCGCGAAAGCGTAAGCGGATCGACCGCTTTATGGGCTCTCAGATGCGCTACCTGCGCCGCCGCGTGTACGCCGGCATCCGTCCGTCCGGCACCGCCGATGTCGACCTCGCCGATCACCTGCGAAGCCGCGCGGACGAGGTGGCCCTGGATCGTTTTCGGCGTGTTACCCTGCGCCTGCCATCCCGAGTACCGCGTTCCTTCGTACTCGATCGTGAGCTTATAAGTCGGCATGTCGAGTTTATGCCGAGCGTAGCGAGGCATCTGCCAGCCACTCGGCGGACCGTATCGAGATCCCTCGCTGCGCTCGGGATAGACTCATAAGCAACCATGCGCCCCGCGTCGTACCAGGTTATCGGTGATCTGCTCGCAGTCGTCTGGGACGACGGCCACGAATCATACTATCCGGCCGAAGCCCTCCGCCGCGCCTGCCCCTGCGCCGCCTGCGCCGGCGAGCCCGACCTTTTCGGCCGCATGTCCGCCGGCCCCCCGCCCCGCTACACCCCGGCGTCGTTCCAACTGCAGAGCATCATTTCGGTCGGCAACTACGCCCTCCAGCCGAACTGGGGAGACGGTCACTCGTACGGGATGTGGACGCACGACAGCCTCCGCGCGTTCTGCCCATGCGGCGAGTGCGGCGGGAAGTAGAGGCTAGGAGACTGCGCGGCAGAAGACCGGCGCGCCACTGTTGGCCGAGCCTTGGGCAACCAACGCCGCCGGCCGTGCCGGCCTGGTCCGAACCTCACCCCGCCCTCACACGTATCATTCCCCCATGAAGCAGATCCGCCTCGTTCTCGTTCTCATCCTCGTCAGTCTGGCCTGCAAGCCGATCGCGGAATCGCAGACAGTTGATGCGCGTCAGCCCCGCCAGGAGCGGGCGCCGATTCCGACGTCCGTCAGCGCCGCGCGGCGGACGCCGATCGTCACCGTGGCGCACGATGTCGGGCCGGCCGTCGTCAACATTCAGACGGAGTCGACCATCCGCCGGCGGGAAATCGATCCGTTCTTCGATCCGTTCGGCGTCTTCGGCGGCCGCGATCGCAGCTATACCTCCCAGTCGCTCGGTTCCGGCTTCGTCTGGTCCAGCGAGGGCATCGTCGTCACAAACAACCACGTCGTCGAAGGAGCCTCGCGCATCACCGTCAACTTCAACGACGGGACGCAACTGCCGGCCAAGCTGATCGGAGTCGATCCGGACAGCGACGTGGCCGTGTTGCGCGTTGACGCAAAGAACCTTCTGGCCTCGCCGATCGGCACGTCCTCCGACTTGCAGATCGGTGAGACGGTCATCGCCGTCGGCAATCCGTTCGGTCTGAGTGGCACGGTGACGACGGGCGTGGTCTCGGCCCTCGGCCGCTCGGTACCTTCGAAAGAAGCCGGCCGAACGTTCACCGACTTCATCCAGACCGACGCCTCGATCAATCCCGGCAACTCCGGCGGACCGCTCCTGAACATCGAAGGGCGCGTCATTGGCATCAACACCATGATCTACGCTAACGCGCAGGGGATCGGCTTCGCCATTCCTGTCGACCGCGCCAGGAAGGTGATTCAGGACATCCTTCGCTACGGGCAGGTGCATAGCGCCTGGATCGGCGCGGTGACGGCGACGATCACCCCCGAGGAGGCTCGGCGCACCGGGCTGCCCACGTCGCGAGGAGCGCTCGTGGCGCGTGTCATCAGCGGCTCGCCCGCGCAGGCGGCAGGGTTGAAAGCCGGCGACATCATCACAGCCGTGGCCGGAAGGGCGGTCGATTCGCGTGAGGCCTTCTCGACGCTGACTGCGACAGTCGCCGCCGGCCAGCCGCTGCCGCTCACCGTCGACCGCGGCGGCAATACGCAGTCGATCTCAGTCCGTCCTTCCGAAGCTCCCGGCGACCTTGGCCTGCGAATTCTCCGCGAGATCGCCGGTCTGCGCGTCATCGACCAGAACCGAACCGTCGTCATCGATGAAGTCGCGCGCGGCTCGCGCAGCGAGAACATCGGCCTGGCGCAAGGCGACGTCATCGTCGGCGTGAACGGCACCGAGGTCGCCTCGGTCAAGGATCTCAATCAGGCACTGACGCAGTCCGCGGAGCGGTCGTCGATCGTGCTGCAGGTGGCTCGAGGACGCTACATCTACAGTCTCACGTTCCCGATGGGGGTGTAACTGCGCTTCGCGCGTTGTCTGCGGCTTCGCAAAACGTAGGTCGGACTCTCAGTCCGACCGGAGCTTGGAAGACTCTGACCTACAGGCGTCTAACAATTACCGTCCTCCCAAGCTCTGGTCGGACTAAGAGTCCGACCTACGTTCGCGAAGAGGCAGATAACGCGGCGCAACCGCGCTAAAACAGCACCATCTGCGGCGGCAGAGCCTCGGCCTGCGGGATGGCGATCACGCGATTCCGCTTGGTGCCCAGCAACAGCCAGAGGTGGCGGCGGATCCATTCCTTCGACTCGCGGTGGTAGCGGAACTTGCGCTCCTCTTTGTGGAAGCGGCGGTTGTGGCTGGCGCCGAGGACGTGGTGCAGGTACTCGTGGTGGATCACGGACTGGATGAAGAACACCGGGATGCCCGGCGAATCGAGGAGCGGGTGGATGCGGATCTCGGTGGTGAGGTGGTTGTACGACCCGAGGCGGATCGAGCGGCGTTTCTTGCGCGTAATCTGCTGGCCCCAGCGCACGGGAAGCGGAGGGTATTTGTAGAAGTAGGTGCGATGAACCTCGGCGGCGAGCGACGCCAGGTAGTCATCCCGGTGCTCAGCGATCCCGAACGGAAGCGGCCGCGTCTCCATCGAGAGTCATTGTGCGGAGCGCGCAGCCGCTTCGCAAGAGTTATTCGTCGCCGCCGCCGGCAGATCCCTGCATGATGTTGGCGACGTTTTCCATCGCCGCGGCCGTAACCATGGACGTTCCGGCAGCGATGATCTCGTCGCCCTTCTTCATGCCCAACCAGACCCCGATGCCGACGCCGAGGACCACCGCCACGATCGGATACGTCCGGATGTGCTCGCGCCACGACTCCGGCAGCAGGTTCTCGATTTCCTGGAACAGCGCCTCCGGCCCGCTTTCGGCCAGGGTACTGCCGAGCTGCGACGCCTTCTCGTGGATCGGGAAGTCGTAGTCCATTCCGGCAGCAGAACGTTCGTGATCGTCGTCGTGTATGGGAGGCATTGTTACTCCTTGGAGTCTGGGCAGCATTGATGGTGTTGGACCGGCCTATTCTCTATCGTCGCGGCGTAGCAGCAGGCCGACCAGGAATCCGACGCCGACCGATATCAGCAGCGCCTTCCCCGGGTTCGAGCGAACGTAGCTGCGGACCTGATCGGTGATCGCGCCAAAGTCAACATCATCGACCTTCTCCTTGACGCGGTTGTACTGATTGCGTACTGCGTCCGATGCCGCCGAGTATTTCTCGTTGACGAAGTCTTTTGCCTTACCAAAGCGTGCCGCGGCGTCGCCGCCCGCATCCGCACCGCTGGTCGTTTCGTCCATGACTGTCTCCTTCGACTGCTCAGCCTATCAGAGCCGGCGCCGATCGTGCGGCGCGTACAATCGCCCGACATGCGCATCCGCCTCGACCATGTCACGCACGCCTATGCGGGAAGCGAGGAATCGGCGGCGGTTCAGGTGCTGGACGACGTCTCGCTGGAGGTCGCCTCGGGCGATTTCGCGGTACTGATGGGCGCATCCGGCAGCGGGAAGTCGACGCTGCTGAACCTCATCGGAGCGGTCGACAAACCAACGGCGGGCAGGATGTGCCTGGATGAAGTCGAGACGTCCGTCCTAGACGAGTCGCATCTGACGATGCTGCGCCGCAAGTCGATCGGCTACATTTTCCAGTTCTTCAATCTCATCCCGACCCTGAACGTCTTCGAGAACGTCGCCTTCCCTCTGTCGCTGGCGAACGCCCCGCGCGGCGAGGTGAAGTCGCGCGTGGCAGACGTCCTGGCCGAGGTGGGATTGGCCAATCGCGCCACGCACTTTCCGAGCGAGCTGTCCGGCGGCGAAATGCAGCGCGTGGCCATCGCCCGAGCCGTCATCCATCGCCCGCCCTTGATCCTGGCCGACGAGCCGACCGGCAATCTCGACTCCAAAAACGGAGAGATGATCCTCGATCTGATTCGCGACATTCACCAATCGCGGCGCCCGACGATCGTGATGGCCACCCACTCCGAGCGTGCCGCGGCATATGGGGATTACGTGGTGGAGGTGGCGGATGGGCGACTTCGTTCTTCCAGTCTATCCTGAGGAGCGAAGCGACGAAGGATCTCCTGTGGCACCGCGCGAATGCCGCCGAAGTACGCGAAAGGTGACTCTCGCGCGGCGCCAACGGAGATCCTTCGTCGCTTCGCTCCTCAGGATAAACTTTCCATGATCCTCCGCGCCCTGGTCCTCCGCCCCATCCTCCGCGAGCCGATGCGGACGACATTGACGATCCTCGGGATCGCCGTCGGCGTGGCGGTGGTCGTGGCCATCGCTCTCTCGAATCAGAGCGCGTTGCGGGCGTTTCAGGATTCGGTCGATGCCGTGGCCGGCCACGCCAACTACCAGATCGTCTCCGACGTCGGCTTGAGCGAGGATGTGCTCCTGGCTTTGCAGCCGTTCTGGAGCCGCGGTGTCCGCTTCGCGCCGGTCATCGACTTGGAAGGGATCGCGCTCCCTGAACAGCTTCCGATCCGGCTTCTTGGCGTCGACCTCCTCTCCGATCTCCACTTTCGTGAGTACCGATACGCCAGCGTCGTCACGAGCAAGCACGAGTCGGCGGCCACGTACCTCAACCTCTTCCGCGACGACTCGGTCGTCATCCCCGCCAGCTTCGCCCGCGAGCACGCACTCCACCTAGGCTCGCCCCTGACACTCGACTTCAGAGGCATGCAGCGAACGATGATCGTCCGCGGCCTTCTCGAAGCACGTGGCCCGGCCACGGCTTTCAACGGCGCAATCGCCATCGCCGACATCGCCGCGGCGCAATCGAGCTTCGGTCTGACAGGGCGGCTGACACGCATCGATCTGATCGTGCCCGACGATTCCCTGATCCCAGTGATCGAGCGCGTCCTTCCGACGAGCGCGCGCCTGGAGCGGCCGGCACGGCGTAACGAGCGGGTCGAGAAGATGCTGCGGGCTTTTCGCGTGAACCTCTTCGCGCTCGCCGGCGTAGCGCTCCTCGTGGGGATGTTCCTCGTCTACAACACCGTCCTGATCTCGATCCTGCGGCGGCGCAGGGACGTCGGTGTACTGAAGACGCTCGGTGCCTCGGCGAGGCAGATCTTCGGCGCGTTCCTTCTCGAAGGCTTCGTTTTCGGCATCGTCGGCTCGGCGGTCGGTGTTGTACTGGGTCGCGGTCTGGCCTGGCTGATCCTGCGGATGATCGGGCGGACCATCAACGCGCTCTACGTCAGCTCCACCCCCGAAGCCATCGTCCTGACGCCGGGCATCATCGCCGCCGGCGTGGCCGTGGGGACGATCCTCTCGCTCCTCTCGGCGATCCAGCCGTCGATCGAAGCCTCGCAGGTGCGCCCGAACCTGCTCCTAACCGTAGTCGTTGCGCGCCGTCGCCCCCACGGGTCACAGGTCATCGTCGCCATCGTCTGCTTCATCATCGCCGTCCTGCTTTCACGGCTGCCTGCATGGAACGGCATCGCGGTGGCCGGGTACATCGCCGTCCTCTTCGTCGTGGCGGGCTTCTCCGCACTGGCGCCGATGATCGTCACCGCCGCGTCGAACCTGCTGCGCCTGCCCTTTCGCGCCGGCTTCGGCATTGTGGGTGAGCTGGCCTCGGCGTCGATTCCCGCTTCGCTGCGCCGCACCTCGATCGCCGCGGCGGCGCTGTCGCTGGCCATCGGGATGATGGTGGCGGTGGCGCTGATGGTCGGCAGCTTTCGCGAGACGGTGCGGGTGTGGGTCGATCAGACCGTCAGCTCCGATCTTTGGCTGCGCCCGTCGAAAGGGCTCTCCAACGCCGACGCCGCCGTCTTTCCGAACACCATCTCCGCCGATCTGGCCAAAGTCCCGTTCATCGCCGCTTTCGACCGCGCGCGCGGACGGGGAGCGGCTTATGGCGACGCCACGATCACGGTCGCTAGCGGCGACCTCGACGTGATTGCGCGTTTCGGCGACCTGCCGATGATCGCGCCGCGATCACCTTTCGAGGCCCTGCGAAACGCCGTTGCGCGAGACGGTGTGGTCGTCTCGGAGAGCTTCGCTCTGAAATACGAGAAGGGCGTCGGCGACGCCATCACGCTGACGACGCTCAGCGGCCCCCATAAGTTTCCGATCACCGGCGTCTACCGCGATTACTCGAGCGACCGCGGCGTCGTGGTGATGCACCGCGCCCTCTATATCCGCCTGTTCGGTGACGACGCCATGAACACGATCGTCATTTACCTGAAGCCAGGCGTCGATCGCGACACCGCGCGCCGTCAACTCGAAGCGATGTTCGGCCCGAAATACCACGCCTTCGCCGTCATGAACTCCGAAATCCGAGGCGAAGTGATGAAGATCTTCGACCAAACCTTCCTCATCACCTACGCCCTCCTGGCCGTCGCCATCGTGGTGGCGGTCCTCGGCGTGATCAACACCCTGGCCGCCCTGATCCTGGAGCGGACGCGCGAGCTGGCCCTCCTCCGCGTCCTGGGCATGTCCATCGCCGAGGTCCGCCGCATGTTGGTACTCGAATCGTCCGTCCTCGGCCTCACCTCGACCGCCGCAGGCCTGGCCATGGGCTACGTCCTCTCCTGGATCCTGATCTACGTCATCAACAAACAATCCTTCGGCTGGACGATCGCGTTCCATACGCCCGTAGGGCTGATCGCGGCCTCGTTGGGAGTGACATTTGTGGCGTCGCTGGTGGCAGGGCTTGTGCCGTCGAGGCTCGCGCGGAGGATTGATCTGGCGAGTGCGATGAAGGCGGAGTAGAGGACGTGCCAGGTGCTAAAGATCAGTTCGGTGATGGGTATACAGATAGTATCTACCTCAAAAGGCAGGAAGAACCTGTACGGCATGGGCCGGTGCCGGACCTTATGCCCGGGCAGGTGTCAGGCCCTCGTTTTTTTCAGGTGTCCGGACGGTTGTCACGGGCAAGTGTTACCCATTGGGTGACACCAAGTTCGTGGCCATTTTGGGGGCGTCGGTTAGAGTCAATTCGTCGTACCAAGTTCGTTTCGCGGAAGGCCTGGCACCAAAGTTCCCAAGTTCCCTTTCCCGACGCCATCCGAACTAGCTTGCGATGGCTCAATGACACTGAGACACGGCTAAGCTGTTACGGTTGCTTCAATCTCTTTTAGCGTTCTGCCGCTGTCATCCTTCCACGCTGTTAACCCGTTCATGCTACCGCCGCATACAATTGCGGCAGCCGCGCTAGGGCTCGAGAACTCTCGAGCTTTCGAAAATACGTAGTGAGTATCTTGCGGCACGAGAAACTTTTCTGCTACCAGATACACCCGCACTCCTGTTAGATAGGCGTTGGCAGAGGGTCGTAATTCCGCGACGGCTTGTGAACCAGCAAGCACTACGAAGCCTGCGGGCGTCCGTTGACCGCGAGCAACAAGACCTTTTATTTCGCATATCAAAATGGTTTGGCGCTCTGGTGCAAGTACTGAAGTGAACACGTCCGCGCCAAGCACAGGCAGGAGCTGGTGTACCTTCGTAAGAAAGACTTCCATATCCTCACGATCTGACTCCGGAAGTTTCGCACCGCTGGACTGCGTATTAGCAAGTCGGGCTCGGGCAGCCTTTTGTGCATCGGAAAGCATCCGTCCCTCGAGGTAACGGACGTGAGCTTTTGTCAAATTCTCGTCCTTGCTCACAAAGACGAACGCATGGTTCCAGAAATCGCGGTTCTTGTGTGTCTTAATTCGGTCACGTATGACCTCGGCCTCTCCTATATAAGCCATCGGAGAGCCTGAATCTGAGTCAACGCCAGTTAGAATGTAGACGCCAGACTGTGCGCACTCGTCGCGATGCAGTAGGTCATCAAAATCAGTTCGCGGCGCTGCGATTGCCTTCCCGTTCCAGTTAGAAATCTCGGCCGTTCGCAGGCGATTTGCGTCACCGTGGAGCAGAAACAGTTTTATCGTTGCTGAGCTCACATCGGCATAATACTGCCGCCGGGAGACTTGGTTGTCGCTCAGGACAAACTCGCCCGCCACGCCAAAAACCAGGGCTCCCGTCGCCCGAACTTCGTCGCCAGCGCGGTCCCGATGCCGAAGACCGAGGCGAAGCCCCAGATGATCGGGCCGACGATGGGGATCAGGCGCAGGGCGCCGAGGACGGCCACGCCGACGACGACCATGGCCAGGTCGCCGCGGAGCCAGTGGCGGCGGGCGAGCTGCTCGCGGGTGCGGGAGCCGGCCACGAGCGTGCCGACGGCGTGGAAGACCGCCACGGTGCCGTAGATCTTGGTCAGGATGGCGAAGACGCCCAGGGCGAAGAGGAGGGGGACGCCGACGTAGTAGGGGATGAGGTAGCTGAAGACGATCGCGGTCAGGGCGAAGCTGGTTACGGCGACCAGGCCGAGGGCGAAGCAGTGCAGGGCGCTGGCGCGCATCTCCAGCGACGAGTAGCGGATCTCGCGTCCGCTCATGAGCGTCAGCGCCACCGCGGCCAGCATCCAGACCGCCAGAAGAGCGGCGATGACCGCGGTCTTCTGCAGCAGGGCCGTGGCGTCGCCGACAGTCAGGGGCGCATGAGTGCCGGGATCCGGCGGCGCGGCAATCATCGCCGTCACGAGCGAGGCCGCGGCGATGGTCAGCGGAAGAAACAGGCGCAGCATCCTACGCATCCATCCCCCTCGGCGCACGCCGCAGAAGGAAGACGAGCAACGCGTTGACGACCAGGAACACCGCACCGAACGCGATCTGCATCCCAATCGAGGCCGCGCGCAGGGAGGTTGTGGCGCGGTTCAGAAGATTTCGAATCCCCTCCATCGACGTCAGCGAGCTCTCAGCAACGTGCAACGGCGACATGCCCGCGGCATCGCAGAGCGCAAGGGCGATGGCGACGACGACGACGGCGCCGCCGAGGACCAATCCCCATGAACGATGCGATGAGCCTTCCCACGGCGCCAGAGGCAGCGCATCGAGATCGATCGGCGCGGGCTCGGCGCCGGCCTTCTCGGCCAGTCCGGCAGCCTCGGCACGGCACTTCGCGCAGGTCTGCAGGTGCGCGGCGTTCGCCTCCGGATCTTCCAGGTATCGCTGACAGCCGTCGTCGACCGAAGAGTCTTTCATAGGGGTTCCACGAATCCTTCGAGCTCGACCTTCAGCAGGTTGCGCGCCCGAAACAGTTTGTTCTTCACGGTACCGAGGGGAAGCCTCTTCATGGAAGCGATCTCCTCATAGGATAGCTCCGCGAAGTGCCGGAGCTGAATCAGTTCGCGATAATCGGACGGCAGATTCTTCACCGCGATGTCGATGGCGTCGGCGAGCTGCTTGTTGCTCAGCGCGCGATACGGTGATACGCCGGTATCGGCGAACTCGCGATCTTTCGTGTCCTCGTCGCCCGGTTTTGCGGCGATGGACACCTCGTTGACGGTCTTCTTGCGCAGCGCGTCGATGGCGCTGTTCTGCGCGATCCGGAAGAGCCACGTCGAAAACTGGTACTTCGGATCGTAGCGATCAAGGGCGACGTAGACCTTCACGAAGATGTCCTGGGCCATGTCGTGAGCGTCTTCGTAGCGATGCGTGATCCGATACACGTAGTTGATGATGCGCTTTTCGTAGCGCTTCACCAGCTCTGTGAACCGGTCTCGGTCGCCCTCGAGGATACGCGCCACCAGGGTGCGGTCATCGAGCTGCTCACGTTCAGCCATTCGTGGTTACGGTTTCCGCGGTTGAAAGTTTTTCGGATGATACCCTGCACGGCCGGGCTGTCCGATGATCGAGATCCGCAATCTGACCAAGCGCTACGGCAACTTCACCGCGGTTGACGATATCTCGCTGGACGTGGCACGAGGCGAGATCTACGGCTTTCTCGGTCCGAACGGCGCCGGGAAGACGACCACGATCCGGATTCTGGCCGGCCTCTCGCTCCCTACGTCGGGGACGGTCCGCGTCAACGGCCTCGACGTCACCACCGAAGGCGTCCGTGTGAAGGCGACCACGGGATACATCCCCGACCGGCCCTTCCTCTACGAGAAGCTGACGGGCCGCGAGCTGCTGCAGTTCGTGACCAATCTCTACGGCCGCGAATGGCGCGATTGCGAAGGGCGGGCGATGGAGCTGCTGGCCTACTTCGGCATCGCCGATTGGGCGGACGCGCGCATCGAGAACCTCTCGCACGGGATGAAGCAGAAGCTGGTCATCGTCTCCGCGCTGGTTCACGACCCGGAACTGTTGATTATCGACGAGCCGATGGTCGGACTGGACGCCCTGGCGCAGAAGCAGGTGAAGCTGCTCTTCCGGCGGCTGGCCGAGGAGAAGAAGACCGTCTTCCTGACTACGCACACGCTGTCGGTGGCGGAAGCGGTCTGTGACCGCATCGCCATCCTCAACCGCGGCCGCATCGTCGCCAACGGTACGACCGCGGAGCTGAAGAGCGACCGCGCGCTGGAGGATGTGTTTCTGGAGCTGACGTACAACGATGGGTCGTCGCTATACTCGCCGTCATGAAGAAGCTGCTCATCCTGCTGCTCGTCGCCTCCGCTTGCGCCTCGGCACCGCCTCGCTCCGCGCCGCCGGGGAGCGATCAAGTGGCGATCGAGTCGGCGGTGCAGGCGGTCTACACCGTCATCTCCGGGCCGGCCGGGCAGCGGGACTGGGTCCGGTTCCAGGGACTGTTCGCGCCCGGAGCGCGGCTGATTTCGACGCGGCGCAAAGACGGCGTGGTGACCGCGAACGTCATGACACCGCAGGAGTACGCGACGAAGGCCGGGGCGTACTTTGCCGACCACGGTTTCTTCGAGCGGCCGGCAGCGAACCGCGTGGAGCGCTTCGCCGACATCGCCCATGTGTTCAGCACCTACGAGTCGCGTCACGCTTCGTCGGATGAGAAGCCGTTCGCGCGCGGCATCAACAGTTTTCAACTGGTGCGCATCGGCGACGAATGGAAGGTACTGACGATTTTCTGGCAGGAGGAAGATGCAGCGCATCCGATTCCGGCGGAGTACGTGGCACGGTAGTGCGGTAGCGCAGTCTCGAGGTCGCGCGGTATGCCACTCTCACTGCCGCGAGACCCCGCTACCGCACCACACGCGACGCATAGTAGCGTTACGCCATGAACAAACGCACTCTCGGATCTCAGGGTCTGGTCGTCTCCACCGAGGGCCTCGGCTGTATGGGAATGAGTCAGTCGTACGGGCCGGCGGACGAGCAGGAATCGCTGGCCACGATCGATCGAGCGCTGGAGCTGGGCATCGACTTTTTCGACACGGCCGAGGTGTACGGGCCGTACATCAACGAAGAACTGCTCGGCCGTGCCCTTCGCGGAAGACGGGACAAGGTCGTCATCGCCACGAAGTTTGGCTGGAAGATCGAAGGCGGCAAGATGACCGGATTGGATAGCAAACACATTCGCCAGGCGGTCGAGGGATCGCTGAAGCGGCTGGAAACCGATCACATCGACCTTCTCTATCAGCACCGCGTCGACCCCGAAGTGCCGATCGAAGTCGTAGTCGGCACGATGGCGGAGCTCGTGCGCGAAGGGAAGGTTCGCTACCTCGGGCTGTCGGAAGCGGGTGAGCAGACGATCCGGCGTGCGCACGCGGTGCATCCCATCACGGCGCTGCAGAGCGAATACTCACTGTGGGAGCGCAACCTCGAGCCGCGCATCATCCCGCTGCTGCGCGAGCTTGGGATCGGCCTGGTCCCCTTCAGTCCCCTCGGCCGCGGTTTTCTGGCGGGCAGCGTGAAGCACGCCGAGGAATATCCCGAGGGCGACTTCCGCCGTAACGATCCCCGCTTTCAGGGAGAGAACTTCGACGCCAACATGCGCGCCGCATCGATCGTCCGCGAGATCGCAGCGTCGCACGACGCCACGCCCGCGCAGATCGCGCTCGCCTGGCTGCTGCACAAGGGCGACGACATTGTGCCCATCCCCGGAACGAAGCGCCGCTCATATCTGGAGGAGAACGTCGCTGCCGCCTCGATGACGTTGAGCGTAGCCGAAATGTCGCGGCTCGATGAAGCCTTGCGCCCCGAGGCGATCGCCGGACCACGCTACAACGAGCGGGCCATGGGCTGGGTGGACCGGTAGAACCTGAGAGGCATGATCGCCAATCCAATCGCCGTCATCAGAGCGATTGCACACGATGCGTAGAAGCTGACCGGCCGATAGACGACGCGTATGTCGGACTCACCTGCCGGCACGTCGAAGCCGATGAAGGCGTTGTCGATGTGGCGCAGGGGGACTCGTTGGCCGCGGACGTAGACCCGCCTGCCCGGGCCGAGGGGCTCGCTGGATTCGACGAGCGTCGGGCCTGATGAAACGACAGTCATTGCGAACTCCCCTGGCGTGGTGTTGTGCAGGTTGCGCACTTCGGCGGCGGGCGCGAAAAAGCGTGGAAGGGCGGCGGGGTTCTCCCACAAAGTGCCGTCTACGCCACGATAAATGAGGCGCCAGTATCCGCCGGGCGACGCGTCCGGCTCGGCGAGAAGGAACCGCACGTTGAGAAAGGAGAGCTCAGGCCGGTTGGGGTCGACGATGCGACGCACCCAGGAGCCGCTCTCGGCGACCGTGAAGCGCTGCAGGAAGCGGTCGTAGTCCGCGAATGCCATCGGGTCGCTGCCGCGGACATCCTCGAGAGCGTACTGCTCGGAGGCATTCGGCAGGAACATCCAGTTCAACCCGGCCACGCGGAATGGCTCTCGCGGCGCGTGCGCGCGCAAGGCGCCGACGATCGGCAACGGCGGACAAAAGTATTTCGCATCGACGAGCGCGTTGAACCCGGCGTTGAATACGAACAGTTCGCCGAACACGAGCGCCACCGCGCCCCAGGCGCGAAGCCGCCCCGGCAGGAGCAGAAAGATGAGGATGGCGCCGATGCCGAGGAGATCGACAGGCCGCATGAGGTCGGATCGCTTGATGTAGACATAGAGCGCGAGGGCGGCGACAACAAACGCTGAAACGTAGAGGGGCCACTGCCCTACATCGTCAAGCGTTTTCGCTACAACGACCGCCAGCAAGAAGATGCAGACGAAACTCAACTTGTCGTTCGCGACGATGTTGAACGGCGGGATCGCGTTGAGGGCGTGCCCCAGGACGCTCCAGTCCATGGCCACGAAAAAGAAGAGAGCGGCCAGGGCGATGAGTAGCCGCTCGCGCACGGCGGTCCGGCGGGACATTCCAGCGGCGAGGAAGAGCACCAACGGCAGGAGGCCGGCGTACGAGCTGGCCACGCCGCTGTAGTTTGGAGTCCACGACCAGTTGTGGCGCAGCGGATTACCGAAGCCGTTTGGACTGATGACGCCCCACGCGGCGGCGAGGGGCATCGCCGGGAGGCGGGGGGCAATGCGCAGCGCGGCGAAACGTTCGCTGATGCGGACCTGCTCGAGCACGGGGACCCACGACGGCGCGCCGAGGGCCAGCCCGGCAACCACGCCGATGATAAGGGCGCGAAGGTGGTTGCGCGGTCTCGCGGTTGCGGGGTCGCGCGGGCTTTCGAGTTGACCGTCCCCGCGAGACCGCGCGACTCCGAGACCGCATATCCACTCGATGACAAGGATGCCGCCGCATCCCATGGCGATGTGCAGCACGCTCTCGGGATGGCCGTTCGCCAGCAGCGTGGCCACGATCAAGGCCACGAATACGATGCTCGCCTTCGTCTGCCGATCGATGGCGTGAAGCAGGGCGAAGGCAGCCGCTGGAAGGAAGGCAACGACAGACGCGGTCGAGTAGTAGAGGAAGACCGTCATCACCGCCGAGAAGCCGAAGACGACCGCGCCGAGCGTTGCCGCGGCATCGCTGGCCTGTTCGCGTTTCAGGAAAAGCCAGGTGAACAGCAGCGCCGCGAAGATCTTGAGTGCCGCCATCGCCACGAGCTGCTTCGGCAAGGGGACGAAGAGCGTGGCCAGAAAGAGCGGCGAGAAGGGGGCCGACTCGCCGTTCGCCAGGAGCGGATAGCCGGCGAAGGAGTACCTGTTCCACAGCGGCGCGCGGAAATTCGCAAGCTCCTCGCGCGCCACCTGCATCCAGGGGAGAAACAGCTTGACGGTGTCATTCGTCAGTGGATTCCGCACGGCGATGTCGCCGAACAGGCCGTGCCACGGATAGCCCCGCGCCGCCTCATCGACCGGCACCGGAAGCTTCGTCGTGAAGACGGCGCCGTGCAGAAACGCCAGCGTCATCAGCAGGAACAGCAGAGCCGTACGCCACGGCACCGGCGCGATCCAGCGACGTACCGCGGCAACCAGGAGCGCGGCGGGGATGATGATACCGAGGAGGAGAAGCGCGATCACGCAACGTGATCGTACGCCGCGTCAGCCCCCGGCCGGTGTTCTCTTGTCCGTGATCTCCTCGCCTCCGCGTTTACCGACTCGTCGAGAAAGCACGCACCGCAAAGCAGCCTGCCGCTGACTCGGACGGCAGCGCCGATATGAAAGCACGATTCGCAACGGAGGCTTGACGCCCGGCGCGAGCCGGACACGAGCGGTAGTGGATAGTGTGCTGGACGTGCCATTACGCAACCTCCTGATGACTGTGCCCCAGCAGCCGTTCATAAACGGCGCGGAGGCGGTTGGCGATCACTGGATACCCGAAGCGGCGGCGCACGTTTTCGCGGATCGCCGCCGGGTCAAAGCGCCGGCGGAGAACCTCACTCATGCCGCGCAGAAGCGCATCGGAATCGTCGCGATCGACGAGAAGGCCGATGTCGGGTGTGACGATGTCCTCCGGACCTCCGGAGCGCGTGGCGATCACCGGAATGCCTGAGGCCATTGCCTCGATCAATACGACGCCGAAGGTCTCGTGGTCGCTGCACAGGACGAGCGCCCCCGCTTCGCGCATCCACCGCCGCACCTGCCAGCGCGGCAGGGCTCCGGTGAACTCGATCTTTGACTGCGGCACGAGAGCGCGCGCAAGCGCGTGCAGCCACCGCTCGTCTTTGCCCGTTCCGGCGATGACGAGCCGTGTGTTGGGATGGCGCACGTTCAACCGCGCGAACGCGCGGATGAGCAGATCCACCCGTTTGTAGCTGACCAGGTCGCAGACCGCGAGGAAGGTGAACGGCGCTCCCTTACGCCGCGGCGGCGGCAGGGTGAAGTAGTCACAGTCGACGGTATTCGGAACAACCTCGGCAACGGGCGTTCCGGCAACGGTATCGACGCTCATTTTGAGATTCCGGCTGACGGCGATGACCGCCGCGGCTCTGCGGTAAACATCCGCGGCGTGCTGCTGCTGTTCTGGAGAGAGATCCGCGGTCATCACGGAGCTGGAGTGCTCGGTGACGACGAACGGCCGTTGGAGGGCCCGCGAAGCCAGCATCGCCGCGTGTCCGCCCCAGAGCGCGGCGTGTCCGTGAATGAGATCGGGAACGCCGTAGACGAGCGCATACGATTCGACGAGCCGCCGCATGAGGCGCGACCAAAGCAGCGATCCCGTCACCGTCTGGGCGAACGTGCTCCACCCCTTCATCCGTATCGTCGGTATGTCGCCTTCGTCTGCAGCCTCGGTCTGGAAGTGGCTGACCGCGAGGTTGAGCCCGTTGAAGCGGGAGAGGCTGCGCCGCTCGACAAAGGCGACGCCGACCTGCACTCCGGCCGCGCTCAGCGCCAGTGCCTGGTCACGCACGAACATTCCACGCCAGGGTTTGTCGGAGGTGCTGTACCACGACGGCAAATGGAGGATGTGCATGAGCGCTCCGTGGCAACAATGGGCGGCGGCTACGCGCCGCCGCCCTGATCAGGAGGAAAGAAGATCAGATCGCAACGGTCCAGAGAACGGTGCCGCTGTTGCTGATCGCGACAATGCTGCGTGTGGCCGTGCCACCCGAGGTCGCAGCCGGAACGATTACGACGGCGTAGGTGCCGCCGTTGAACGGCGTCAAATCATTGACCCGTCCGGTGATGCTGAGCGTCCACGCCTGGGTGCCGCTCGAGACGGACAGAGCCTTGAGCCCTGTAGTCGGTGTCGTGGCGCCGGTAGCCGTGGCGTCGTACACCTCAATCACCTGCGAGTCGGACAGCTCGACGTCCGTGCGCGGGGAGGGGAGCGTCGAGGTCCAGGCGATGGCGCCATTGCGGACGGCCACGATTTCGGCCACTGGAGCGGCATGGGTGCTGTTGGCCGCGGCGCGCGTGATGATCACCGTGCCGTCCGGCGCGACGCTGAGACCAGCGCCCGGTCCCTCCGGACCGCCCGGTCCGCCCGGTCCCGGTCCGCCGTGGTCGTCGGCAACGGCGAACGTCGCGGCCATCAGAAGTGCAAAAACTGCGATACCTGTTTTCTTCATGGGTGTGTCTCCTTTGTGGGGAGCACTAGAACAATCGCGGTGCCATGCCGGTGCAGGGTGGAAGCAGCGTTTTGCGGGTCAGAATGACGCGTCGCCAGGAGCGAAATGACTCACCGGTGCGGCGGAAGGACGCGGTGGACGGCGGAAGAGGCGTGCCGTGCTTGCGAATATGTCTGTTCTGACATATGTTCGATGTGAATGCGAGGCGGGAAGCCGCTGGTGTGGCTGCACGGCGAGGTGAAGACACCACCGTTTTCGCATACTGCCAGGGTTGAAGCCGGCTTCCTTCTCCGCCGATTGCAAGAAGGGGAAGCGCTTGAGATGCCGACCTCTCGGCCCATGCCTGCGATCGGACCGAGCTGCCATGAACTACGCATTAACGACGGCAACACAACGTTTCGAATCATCTACTACGTAGATCCGGAGGCGGTTGTGATCCTTGAAGTGTTCTTGAAGAAGACCAGAACGACTCCGAAGCAGACAATTGATGTCGCGCGTAAGCGTCTCCGTGCCTATCGCCGCGCGGTTCAGGAGGAAAGCCGTGAAAATTGAGAAGAAGCGGAGACTCGAAGCCGCAGGATGGCGAGTCGGCGAAGCGCGAGATTTCCTCGAGCTGACTCCTGGCGAAGCCGAATTCGTCGAAATCAAGCTGGCGCTTGCCCGACGAGTCCGTGAGCTCCGCGAAGAGAAAGACTGGAGTCAGGCGGATTTCGCTCGTCTTGTCGGGTCCAGCCAGTCGCGAGTGGCGAAGATGGAAGCTGCCGATCCAACAGTCAGCGTCGATCTACTGGTGCGCTCGCTACTGGCCGCTGGTGACAACCGCCGCGAGCTCGGACGCATCGTCGGTTCCACGCGTCGGTAGAACGTTTCTGTTGCCGCTCAAGCTCCCCGTCACCGCGCTCTCCCGCTCCAACACACGCTCCAGCTCCCCCACCCTTCGCGCATCGAGGTACTCGCCTGCCATCTCCGCGAACAACTGCTCCATGCCCGCTCGGTGACGACGAAAGAGCGCGGGTGGCGGGTTGAGGCCTTGGTCGCGCAGAGCGCGGATGAGGATCAAAGCGGGGGAGTCGCCGGGAAACCGCTGCGGGAGGTCGAGCACATGCGGCGCCATGATTTCCCCCACACGGTGCTGCATCCCGAGGATGCGGCGGCGTGTCCGGTTCTTCGACGCCACTGTTTCGACGACGCGGCTGCGGGCCTCGGGGAGAAAGTAGATGGCACGGACCGATTCGCGGGTCTGGCCGATGCGGTGCGCCCGGCCGTTGCGCTGGTCGAGCTTCACAGGGTTCCAGGGGATGTCGTAATGCACCACCACGCCGGCGCGCTGCAGGTTGAGCCCTTCCGAAGCGAGATCGGTGGCGACGAGGCGATCAATCGCGCCGCTGCGGAAGGCTTCGATCGCCGCGCTGCCGTCGCGCGCCGTGGCAAGCCCGCTTCGCAGCAGCCGTGCCAGTGATCGCGCCGTCGCCGCGGCGCCGGTGAAGATGAGCGCCGGCTCGCCGGTCAACGCTGCCTCGAGTAGCGCGGCCTTCGTGTCCTGCGCCCGCTCGACGAGCGCGCGTACCTCAGCAAGCCGATCCATCTCATCGCGAATCGCCTTCGTATCGAAACCATCCGCGGGAGCGAGCAGATCCCAGAAGAGAATCTGCTGAATGGCATCCGCATCTTCCTCGGCGGCGAAGGCCTGGCGATAGTCGCGGCGCGAGAGGGCGCGGCCGCTCTCGATGACCCGTTCGTAAAAGCGAAGCTGGCGACGCGTCGATTCGAGCAGAGCTGCCGGGCTCGACTCGAGGCGGCGCCAGAGGAACTGACGCAGCAGCGGAGCACTGGTGCTGAGCGGAAACTGCAGTGCGTCGATCGGCGCATCGACGATCGGGTGGCGGATGACACGCCGATCGAGCGCGCCGAAGCGCAGCTCGGGCGGGAGGACGTCGCGCTCGCGGCGGATGACGAGCTCGCGGACGATGACGTCGAGCGAAGGTCCATCGCCAACCGCGAAGGCGTCATCGATCGACGCGACACCCTGATCGCGCAGAGCGTCGTCCGCGGCGATCAGCGAGACAAGCGCGAACAGGTCATCCGCGGAGTTGCAGATCGGCGTTGCTGTGACAAGGAGCAGCCGCGCCGCCACGGAACGGCGGGCCAGAGCGCACCAGCGCTGGGTTCGGCGATTGCGAAAGCCATGCACTTCGTCGACGACGATGAGCCGTTCGCATTCGCTGAGCGAAGCATCCGTGGCCAGCGCGTCGTGCGTGATGATGCGGGCCTCGATGCCAAAGTCGTGCAGCGTTTCCTGCCATTGCGCCACGAGCGAGGCGGGAACGACGATCTCCACGTCGCTTCCCCGGCACTGCAATGCGGCGGCGACGCTGGCGGCAACGTAGGACTTGCCGAGGCCGACATCGTCCGCGAGGATTGCTCCGCCGTGGCGGGCGATCAGAGCCAGCGCGCGTGCCACGGCAGCGCGCTGGTGCGGCGCCAGGTCAGGCATCGCCTTCAAGGCCGAGACGCTTGCGGAGGAACGAGGCCAGCCGCGCGTGTTCATCGGCGGAGACGCCGTAAAGCGCGGCCACGGTGGCATCGATCTCGTCGTCGATGGGGTTCGGGATGATCTTCGGGGCGGTCTCCGGCTTCTTGCGTGCGCGACGGGCGGCACGCAGGAGACGCGTCCACGCATCGTGCGACGGTGCGACCGAGGGAAGCGGAAGGCGCGCGATCGTCCGGCCGAAATAACGGAAGTGGAAATCCTTTGCGCGCTCGGCGATGGCAATGGCCAGGACATTGACGATTGTGGAGTTCAGAAGGGCCACCAGAACGCAAGCCTCATCGAGCGAAGAGACATCGAGCGCGTAGAGCGTCTGGTTGGGTACGAGCGGAATGCCCCGATCGCCGAGCCGGACCGCATCTTCGAGCACGGCGGCACACAGACCGCGCGAGAGATCCTTCCAGACCACCTTGATACCGACATGCTCCGGGCGCACGTACGACAGCCTCAGCGTTTCGACCTCGACGCCGCGAGCCTCGGCGAGCCGTTCCACCCAGCGAGGCGGCTTGCGCCATCCGCCGGCCGGCGGCCAGAGCATCCAGGCGGGCTCGGCGACCTGCCAACGGCGCACGTCGCGTCCGCGCACGCAACGGCAGACGGCAGTGAACGGCACGTGGATGCCGTCGGTCGTCTCGACGGCCTTCGCGCGAACGCGCTTCACCTCGAGAAAGAACGCGCCGTTGTCACCGGTCTTCACCCCCATCACCGGCGTTCGTCCGAGCGTCTCCGCCAGCGACGCGTGAGATGCATGGATGCGCCCCACGATGTCACGGACGTCCGGCGGCAGGAGCGACCACTCCGAGCCGCCGAGTGTCAGCGCGGCGGTGGGAAGATCGAAGGACTCCCCAGCCGAGGTGATCGAGACGCATGCCTGCCGCGCGCAGCCATCACGGCGCGCCAGCGTGATGCCGAGCGGGAAAGTGTCGGCATCGAAGTGGCGCTGCGCGTCGGACGACCAATCGTCGAGCGCGATGACGTTGACCGACGACGCAGCGTACCGCCGCAGCGGCGCGGCATAGCCGGCATTGAGGAGCTTGGCCGGCACGAGCAGCGACACGACGCCGCCAGGCGCGGCAAGCGCGAGGGCCCTCTCGACGAACGCGATCGAAAGATCCGGCTGGTGAAAGGCCGCGCCGCGCGCGCCATCGCCTCGAAAGAGCGCGAAGCGCTCGCTGTACATCCGCTTGGCGCGCGGTTCGATGCGGCTGTTGCGCACCCAGGGTGGATTGCCGACCACGACATCGAAACCGCCGCGCGCCATCACGTGGGCGAAGTGAACGTCGAAGGAGAAGAAGCCGATCTCGCCATCATCGATACGTTCGAGCGTGCGGCGGTTCGCGCCGATGCGCTCGTGCAGTTCGCGGCAGCGATCGAGGTGGACCTCGCGCAGGCGGCCAAAGAGATCACGCTGCGGCGCGCAGAGCTGCTCCTGCTCGTGCTCATCGAGATCGATGGCCTTGGCCAGGAGCTCACTGGCCAGCCTCCCGTCGTTCGACCGGGTGAGGCGCGCCAGAGGCGCTCGCTCCCGATGCGGCGCGTTGCGGTAACGCTCGATGAGATCGGACTGCGCGCGTAGCGCGTAGACCCAGTCACGATAGACGTCGCCGCGGTTGTCACCGAGGAAGTCGGTCGGGCTGAGCAGCGAGTTGCCCTGCAGGATATTGCGATCGAGGTTCGGCAGCGGCTGCACATGATCCGCCTCATCCTCCGCCTGCGCGACGATGGCCAGCCAGAGGCGGAGCTCGCAGAGTCGCACCGCCTCGGGCTTCAGGTCGACGCCGTACAGCGAGCGCTCCACGATGCGGCGGCGTTGGTCGGGCTGTGTTTCGGGATGCAGCGCTGCGCTGAGTTTTTCGATGACTCGCAGCGCGGAGAGAAGGAAGGCGCCCGATCCACACGCCGGGTCGAGGATAGCGATGGAGTCGAGCCGCCGCGCCAGCGCATGGGCGTTGCGAGGGCGCCGGACCCGCTCCCCGCGGACAACCTGCTCCAGCATCTCGCGGGTATGCTCGTCGCCTTCGCTCAGCCAACCGACGATCGCCCGCGCGGCCAGGACATCAACGATGGCGCGTGGGGTGTAGAAACTGCCGGTCGAGAGCCGCTCGTCGGCGTTCATCAATGATTCGAAGACCTTGCCGAGCATCTCCGGGTCGATGTGCGCTCCGGCGGAGTCCGACTCGTCGATCGAGAAGGCGAACCTCTCGAACACGTCTTCGACGACCTGCTGCAGGAGATCGTCAGGCAGCTCGAGTGTGGGATTGCGCTCTTCGAAGGGCGACGGCTCAAAAAGACCGCCGTTGAGATACGGGATCCTGCCGAGCCGGCGTGCGACGTGGTCCCGATCCCGGGCGGCGGTATTCAGACATCCGAAGAAGAGCGGAACAAGAAGCGTTGCGTAGACGCCGCGTCGTTCGCATACGGCGGAGTCGATGCGATCGACGAGGAAACGGCGCTCTCCATTCATCCAGCCTTTCTGTTGAATGAAATAGAGAAAGAGAAGGCGCGACAGGAGCAGCAGCGCCTGCCCGTCGGCAGCCTCCTGCGGCTCGGCCGGAAGCGTAGTGCGGATCGCCTGCGCGATGGCGCGCACCGCGTGGCGGAAGCGCTCGAAGAACTGCCGCGTCAGCGATTCACGATCGAGAGCGCGGTCGAAGATCCGTCCCGGGTCGCTGCCGCTGCCGAGAAGATTGAGCCGGTCGAGAGCGTGCGCTGTCGGATGGCCGAGGTCGACGTCGAGGCGGCGCGGCTCACGGCGCGCGGAGAGATCATGAACGGTCAGCAGTCCGGTCGTGACTCCGACGACAACCGGTTTGACGAGTGCGTTGTACGTGGTCAGCGAGCGAAGAAACGTGGTGATGGCCGCGGAGTCGGGCAATTCATCGCCGCTGACGACATAGACGTCGAGCTGCGGTGTGCGCGCGGCCAGTTGGAGCGAGATCGCATCGCTCCATGGAATGTCGATTCCGGCGCGGCGCCAGTCCGCCGCGGCGATCGCGATCGGGGCGACTTCGTAGCCGAGGTCACGCAAAAGCTCGAAGACCTCGCCGGCTGAGCCGCAGCGCTGAAGACGCGCGGCGGTGATCACGCCGCACCTCCGCGCGATACACTGCGCCTGCCGACATGCCGATACGCTGGGCGTACCTCAAGCGCGTGCTCGCGGGCGCGATCTTCGGCCTTTACATCGCCAATCTGCTTTACTTTCTCAACCCGCAGATCGACATCACGCCCGGTCGCCTCGCAACGGTCACGATCATCTACGGTCTGATCTGCGGCCTGCTGTTTGGAACGGCGCTCTGGCTTCTTCGGGCGCTGCGCGTTCGCTTCTTCGGCAAACCGGAAACGAACGGCGGCTTTCGGCCACATGGCTTCGGCTTCGTCGTTCTGGCCGCGTTCCTTGCCGCTGCGATCTACTGGATGCACCTGGAGGTGTTTCGGATCTACCTCCCCATCGGTGCGGTGCGGGTGCTGTCGAAAGCGACGAACCTCATCACCGCGACGGCCTTCGTTTTGTTGATGATCTGGTTCGCGGAGCGCAATGCCGACCGCAGGATGTCGCGCATCCTCTTCGTGATCGGAGTCGTGGTCATCGCGATCTCCTCGATCTTTCTCTACCAGCGCCGCGACAGCTATCGCACCGAGGAGCACGCCGTCGTCGTGGCGGACATCGGCACGGTCGCCGGGCAACGTCCGGTCATCGTCGTGACCATTCGCAATCTTCCCTACGACTGGATCCTGACGCTTGCCGGCGAGGGCTCGCTGCCGTTCTTCGAGCAGGCCCGGACGCACGGGTACTTCACGCGACTCGAGCCTTTCCCGACCATGAGCCCGAAGTCGTTGTGGGCTTCCGTGGCGACCGGGAAGCTGCCGTTCCGGCACGGAGTGACCGGCCGGCTCGGCTACCGCACGCCGCTGAACCGCGCCGGCGAGCGGTTCCTGATCATCCCGGCTGGCGTCGGCTTCAAGGTCTGGGGGCTCATCCCGCCGGTCGTGCGGGTTTCGACGCCGTTGCCGGCGGGGCTTTCTCTTCCGCTGTGGACCATTTTCGAGCGCCTCGGCCTGCATGCCGCCGTGATCGGATGGCCATGGTCGGAGCCGATGGGAGCCGCGCGCGTCGTCACTGACCGCTATTTCGAGGATCCGGCGCGCAAGGCCGGCGATGTCGTCCCGCCGCAGTTCGCCGCGGAGATCGCCAGACTCAGGGTCGCGCCGCCGGAGTCGGAGAGTCAGCGCTTCAACGGGACCGGCCAGGCGCGTCAACGGATCGTCGGCGCTCTGGCTGCCGACCTTACCTCGATGGCGATCCTCCGCACCTCGGCGCCGTCGTTTCCGCTCACGGTCTGCACACTCGGAGGCCTCGAGGAGACCCAGCGCGCCGTCCACGTTTTCAACAACGACCTTCCGGCCCGCTCGACGGTCAAGGGCCTCGTGGTGAGGGCCTACGCCGAGCAGATCGATGGGATGCTGACCGCACTGGCGCGCGACTACCCGAATCACGTGATCGTCGTCGTGTCGCCATCCGGCCCCGTACCGCCCCAGCTCGCCGCCACGCCGTACGCGCTTCTGCACGACTTCGTCGATCCGGCGGATCCGAGCGCCGACGACGGTTTTGTGCTCATTCGCGGTGTAGGTGTCGCGCACAGCGACAAGCCGCACTCCGCGCTCGCGGTCGACGTCGTTCCAACGGTGCTCTACCTCGCCGGTCTGCCGGTCGGACGCGACATGGACGGCAGCGTGCTCTCCGAAGCATTTTCCGAGGAACTGCTGCGCCAGAATCCGTTGTCGCTCGTACAGACCTACGAGGCACAGCGGCTCGTCGTGCGGCGGAGCGGAATCTAGCCGGGCAGGAGCGCACGAACCTCCCGCTGCGCCTGCTCCTGGGATCACCGCTCCTCCCACTTCTGCGTGCCGGCGTCGTAACGCAGCATGCGCACCTTGCCGGTTGCGCCGAAGACGCGAACGGCGTAGAGGTTGTCGATGCCGTCGCTGATGTAGATCGTTCCCGGTGTGCCGCTCCCTAAGGGCGAGAAGGAGCAGATGGTCGACGTGCCGAACTGCAGGGCAGGATCGGTCGGCAGGAGCTTCGCGCCGTCAGGATCGCGAATGGTTTTCGGCAGCAGCGCAATAGCCGCCGTTTGGAATTGGGGCATCACCACGGCCGGGCCGAAGTAGCGCCGGTCGATGCCTTTGTTGATGTCGGCGTTGTAAATGCCGTTGCCGTTGCCGTCGTCGTACAGCGTGTAGGTCCAGTTCTTTCCCGACTTCACGAACTTCACGCCGGAGTAGCGACCGCGCGCGATGGCCCGCGAACGGACCTCCCGCAGAAGACTGCGCATCTCATTTCCCGCCGCGATGACCGACGCCTGCCGCCGGTAGTTTGCGAACGCAGGTATCGCGCACAGCGCGATGATTCCAATGATGGCAACGACGACGATGAGCTCGATGAGGGTGATGCCGTTCTGTCGTTTGAACACACGTTCTCCTTTGGTGACGCAAGTGGGTTGGCGACTGCTTTCCAAAGACGGCCGCCCCGCTTGCGCGAGGCGGCCTTTGGAGGGACGGCGCGTTATCGCGCCGCGGGGGAGGGCGATGAGGACTTCTTGGAGGACTTGCGGGTGCCGGTCGAGCGGACCTTCGCGGCGAGCGTCGTCTTCCCGTCGACGGTGATGAAGGACGAGAGGCGCTCGAACGACTTCTCGCCGAAGCCCTTGACCTGCATCAGGTCCGAGGCCTTCTTGAAGTTGCCGTGCTCTTTGCGATAGTCGGCGATCCGCTGCGCGGCCTTAACCCCGACGCGCGGCAGCATGGCGAGCTGGGTCACATCAGCTGTGTTGATGTTGACGACGCCGGTTGCGGTTGGTGCCGGCACCGGCTGCACGGTCGCGGCCATGGAGGTGCTGGCGATGGTGACGATGATGAGAATTGCCGAGAGGACGATGAGGTGGGACTTCCGCATGGTCATCTTCTCCTATGTTTGTTGTTGTTTCTTACGTTGACTGTTGACGCGTTTCGTTGTTCTTGGCTGTATCCACACGAGGACCCTTCGATCCTCTACACATCATTTGGAATTCGCTCTCTCCGTTAGCACCACCTCCTTTCGCGGGAGGCGTAGTGCGATCGAACGGCCATCGTGCCGGATCGGCTAACTAGCTGAGCGGTGGTTACTTATGCGATGACGCGTGGGGGCGGGAGCGTCAAGAACGCCGGTGGAGGCAACGCTTTTTTACACGGATCGCGAGTCGCTCCGAATTCAGACACTTGAGGACTTCGGGGAGCGACAGTCCGCGATCACCCGATCGTGGCGTGGCCGCCGGCTTCGAGAAGATGGAGCGCCCAGGGGCGCATGCCGAAGTGCCTGGTCACGTGCCCGCGCTCGGTGAGCCAGTCGACGATCGGGACGGTGAAGCCAGTCTTCTTCCGCTTGATGATCGCATCGGGGAGCGGGCGGTGCGGCGATCGGGCCATCAGCTCCTTGCCGTTGCGTTTGCTCGTCGAGAAAACCGCCGGCGCGACCTGACGGAGGAGAAAGGCGTCTACGAGCGGCACGCGCACCTCGAGCGAATGGGCCATCGACGCCCAGTCGATGTCGCGCAGAAGTTGGTTGCGCATGAGGAGGGACGACTCCAGCGCCGCCACACGCGAGAACGGCGTTCCCGGATCGGGAGTGATGGCCTCGCGAATGCGGTCGATGATACCGAGGCGCTTCAATCCCTCGCGCGCCATCTCCTCGCCGATCACGGAGGCCACTTCCTCCGGCAGAAAGAGGCCTCGTTTCATCAAGTATGCCCCTTCGTACGACGTGCAGTACTTCAGCGTGTATCCGGTCTTCGGGCTGAAACGCGCCGGATCTTTGATGACGCGGCCGTGCATCTTTTTGAATGCCGAGGCGGCGCGCGGCATGTACTTGAATGCGCCGAACGCCCGAACGAAGCGGGGGATGATGCGAAACGACGAGTAGCCTCCGAACAGCTCGTCTCCGCCGGTACCGGAGAGCGCAACTTTCCAACCCAGCTCGGCTGCCGCTTTGCAGACGAAGTAGGAGTTCAGTCCATCGAATGAAGGCTGGTCCATCGCCTCGAGCGCCCGAGGCAGTTCTGCCCGGAACTCCGCCCGCGAGAGCGTTCTGGTGCGATGCGTCGTGCCGTACTCCTTGGCGACGACCTCGGCCAGCGGCGCTTCGTCCTTGGCCGTGCCGGCGTACTCCTCGAACCGCAGCGTGACCGTCTGCAACGGGATGCCGGTCTCCGCGCCGAGGGCGACGATGGTGCTGGAGTCGCGCCCGGAAGAGAGAAACGCGCCGACCGGAACGTCCGAGACGAGGTGATAGCGGACGGACTCGCGTACGCCGTCGGCGATGAGCGAGGCCCGCTCATCGTCGCTGTAGCGGCGATGCTCGTTCACGGCGTCGCGCAGCACCGCGGCGATCGAAAAGTACGAGCGCGCTTGTGAAGCACCGTCGCGCGTGACCATCATCGAGCTTCCCGCGGGCAGCTCACGGATGGCCTCGTAAACCGTGAACGGCTCCGGCACGCTGCCGCGCAACAGAAAGCCGACCACGCCGGCCGGATCACGCTCCGTGGAGACGGCGCCGCCCGCCAGAATTGCTTTCACCTGGGATGCGAAGCGGAATGTCTTCCCGTCGTTCGCGTAATAGAGCGGCTTGATCCCGTAGGGGTCGCGCGCCAGAAACAGTCCGTTCGTCCGCGCATCCCAGATAGCGAAGGCGAACATGCCTCGCAGCCGCGATAGCATCTCCGCGCCCCACTTCCGGTACATGCGGAGCACGACCTCTGTGTCGGAGGTCGTATCGAACGTCTCGCCCTCGCGCTCGATCTCTGCGCGCAGCTCCGCGTAGTTGTAGATCTCGCCGTTGAACGTCAGCACCATGTCGCCTTCGCGGCTGAGCATCGGCTGGTTCGCGCGATCGCTGACGTCGATGATGGAGAGCCGGCGATGACCAAAACCCACGCGGCCATCCGGGGAAAGCCATCTGCCCGCGGCGTCGGGCCCACGCGTGCGCATGGCCTCCCGCGTCCGCGTCAGCTCATCGACGTCGACCGGAGGCGCGCTGGCGTGAAACGAAACGATCCCATTGATTCCGCACATAAAAAGGGGTGGCAGTCTCCCACAACGGTTCTAAACGCGACATGAAAAGTCAACCGTGGAGGCTATACTCATAAAGGTCCGATGAAGGAAAAGCGTGACATCTACCGCTTCCTCCACGTCACTCCGCGGCGCATCTACGAACAGCTCGATCAGTATGTCGTGGGCCAGAAGCACGCCAAAGAAGTGCTGGCCATCGCCGCGTACAACCATCTCAAACGGATCGAATACCTGAAGTTCGGCGGGGATGTATCGATCCGCAAGTCGAACATTCTGATGATCGGGCCGTCGGGGTGCGGGAAGACCTATCTGGCCCGCACGCTGGCAAAGATCCTCGATGTGCCGTTCGCTTACAACGACGCCACCGCGTTCACTGAGGCCGGATACTACGGCGAAGATGTCGAAGTAGCCATCGGCAGATTGCTGTTCGCCACCAACCAGGACGTCGAGGCCGCGGAGAACGGCATCGTCTTCATCGACGAGATCGACAAGATCGCGCGACGCTCCAGCGGCACACGGACCGGGGCCGGATCACGCGACATCGGCGGCGAAGGTGTGCAGCAATCGCTGCTCAAGATCCTGGAGGGCGAAAAGCTCTTCGTGCCGCTGAACGTGACGTCGCACTGGAACAAGTACGACTACGTCGAGATCGACATCGCCAACATTCTCTTCATCTGTGCCGGCGCCTTCAGCGACATCGAGGAGAACAGCGAGACCAAACCGATCGGCTTTTTTGGCGAGGGTGATGAGCGCGCGAAAGAAGTGACGACCGAAGAGCTGATGAAGTACGGTTTCCTGCCGGAGTTGCTCGGCCGGCTTCCGGTCCACGTCGCGCTCGACAGGCTGACCGCCCGCGATCTGGTCACGATCCTGACCGAGCCGCGCGAGGCCATGATCCCGGAGTACCAGCGCCTCTGCGCGCTCGACCAGATCCAGCTCGAGTTCTCGACCGAGGCGCTCTACGCGGTGGCCGAGGCCGCGCTTCGGCAGAAGCTCGGCGCGCGGGCGCTGCGCGCCATTCTGGAGAAGGTCCTCCATCCGGTGCTGTTCGTTGGGCCCGAGCGCGCGGGTGAGCGGGTGGTCATCGAACCCGAGGATGTGCGGAGAGCGATCGCGTAAACTTCACCGCGTGAAGACCATCGGGATCTCCGCGAAGATCACCTCGGACGACGCCTTGCAGTTCGCCGCGAAGGTGGCCGCCGATCTTCGCGCCCGCGATTTCGGTGTCTGCCTCGACTACGGGACCGCCGACAAGTTGAACGATCGCGGCAAGTGCGTGGCCAAAGGCGATCTGGGAAAGCACTCCGATCTGCTGGTCACGTTCGGCGGCGACGGCACGCTGCTCTCGGTGGCGCGCCACGCGCCGAAGAACGTGCCGATCCTCGGCGTGAACATGGGCACGCTCGGCTTCCTCACCGAGGTGCGGGTGGAGGAGTTCCCCGAGGTGATGGAGCGCGTGCTGGCCGGCGACTTTGAGAGTGAGGAGCGTGTCACGTTCGACGTGACCGTGCGCGGACCTGGGCGCGATCACCGCTCCTATCGCGTCCTCAACGATGCCACCATCAACAAGAGCGCGCTGGCACGCATCATCGAGATGCGGGTGACCGTCGGCGGCGAGTTCGTCTCATCGTTCCGGGCCGATGGTTTGATCATCGCCACCCCGACCGGCTCGACCGCGTACAACCTCTCCGCCGGCGGCCCGATCATCTATCCGACGATGGGGGCGGTCGTGCTGACCCCGATCTGTCCGCACATGCTGACCAATCGTCCCGTGGTGCTGCCGGACACGCTCGAAATCGAGATCGGCATCGTCACCCCGCACCAGGAGATCTTCCTCACGCTCGACGGCCAGGAAGGACTCCCCATCGCCCAGCACGACACCGTCTGCATCAACAAGTCCCCGATTCCGGTGACGCTGATTCGCATGACGCGAAAGAGCTACTTCGACGTGCTGCGTGCGAAGTTGAAGTGGGGTGAAGGGTAGGCCGGCGGTTGCTGGGTTACTGGGTTACTGGGTTGCTGGGTTACTGGGTTGCTGGGTTGCTGGGTTGCTGGGTTGCTCGACGTTACTAAAAGCAACCTTAGCAACTTAGCAACTCAGCAACCCTGCAACCTACGTCTGCCTACTTCACCAGCGCCGCTTCGTACTTCGCCCGCACGAACCGTACGTACTCACGCGTCTCCCGATACGGTGGCACTCCGTTGTACTTCTGCACGGCGCCGGGTCCGGCGTTGTAGGCGGCCAGCGTGAGGTCGAGATCGCCGTGGAAGGTATCGAGGAGCGTGCGTAGATAGCGCACGCCTCCGAAGACGTTCTCACGCGCATCGAATACGTTGGCGACGCCGATGAAGCGCGCAGTGGCGGGCATGAGCTGCATCACGCCACCCGCGCCGGCCGGTGAGACCGCGGCGGGGTTACAAGCCGACTCACGCGCGACGATGGCGGCCACGAGGCGCGGATCGACGCCGTGCTGCCGCGAGGCGTCCGCGATGAGGGTGGAGAGATAGGCCGGCATCGGCGTCGTTACGCGGGCGCTCGAATCGAACAGCGCGGCGCCGAATGGCGTGTAGTGCAACGCGGTACGGGCCGACCGCAGAGAGAAAAGCGCTTCCCGGATGTCGCCGAAAAAGTGATACGCGGTGATGCCGCGGCGGTCATTGCGGATGATGACTTTCCCGGTCTGCCGAATATGCGCGGACGGGACGTCTGCAGCGCTGAATTGGCCGCCTGCCGCGGAGGCGGTGACCAGGACGGCGGCAAGTGTAAACGCGGTGCGCAAGGGTACGGAGCAACGCCTGCCGCGGAAGCCGCTATTCCGATACGATTCGCTTCATGACGATCGAGCGACGCGCTGCTGCGCTACTCTTCCTCGCTTTCACCGCCTGCAAGATGACGAACACGAATCGAGACGTCTCCGCCCCCGAGGTCATCTTCGCCGGAGGGACGGTGCTCGCCGGGCCGAAACAAACGCCTCAGGCGAACTGGTCCGTCGTAACCGCGAACGGACTCATCGTCGCTGTCGGGCCCGCCGATGCGATACGCGCCGCGCATCCCAAGGCGCGGGTGATCGATGTCCACGGCACTACCGTGATGCCCGGCATGACGGACGCCCACGGCCATCTGTACGGACTCGGCCTTTCGCTCGACACCGTGAACGTCGTCGGCGCGGCGTCGTACCAGGACGTGATCGCGCGCGTCCGTGAGCGAGCCCAGCGTGCGGCACCGGGCGAGTGGATCCTCGGCCGCGGCTGGGATCAGAACCGCTGGGCGGACAAGCAGTTCCCGACCGCTGGACCCCTCGATGCAGCGATCTCCGATCACCCGGTCTGGATCCGCCGCGTCGATGGCCATGCCGGCATAGCCAACAGTGCGGCGATGCACGCGGCCGGCGTGACGGCAGCCACACCCGACCCCGAGGGAGGCCGCATCCTCCGCGATTCCTCGGGTAAGCCAACCGGCGTCTTCATCGACGCCGCCCAGCAATTGATCGATTCGAAGGTTCCGCCGCCGTCCGCGCAACTGCGCAAGGCGCGCGTGCTGGAGGCTGCGCGGAAGATCGCCGAAAACGGCCTTACCGAGATGCACGATGCCGGCGCCGAGCAGTCCACCATCACCGCGATTCAGCAGCTCATCGACGAGCACAAGTTTCCGATCCGCGTTTACGTGATGCTGACGGACGACGCCGCGCTGCTCGATTCGTGGCTGACCCACAAGCCGCTCATCGGCTACGGGGGACGGCTGACTGTGCGCTCGGTGAAGATGTATGCCGACGGCGCGCTCGGCAGCCGCGGAGCGGCGATGCTCGCGCCGTACAGCGACGATCCTACGAACACGGGCCTTCTCCTCAGCAAGCCGGAGCACATGCTGGCGGTGGCGCGTCGCGCACGCGCGGCGGGCTACCAGGTAAACACCCACGCCATCGGCGATCGCGGTGTTCGCAACGTGATCGACGCCTACGAGCAGGCCGGCGCGACGCCGTCGGACCGCTTCCGCGTCGAGCATTTCCAGGTGGTCGCGCCATCCGATTTTCCCCGCCTGGCGCAGCACGGCATCATCGCGTCCATGCAGCCGACGCACGCGACCTCCGACATGCCCTGGGCCGAGGCCCGTGTCGGTCCGGAGCGGATCAAAGGCGCCTACGCGTGGCGGACCGTGCTCAATTCCGGCGCCCGCCTCGCCCTCGGATCGGACTTTCCGGTCGAGTTCGTAAACCCGTTCTTCGGGCTCTACAGCGCCGTCACCCGCCAGGACCAGCAGGGCAATCCGCCCGGAGGCTGGTACCCCGACCAGAAGCTCACTCTGGCTGAAGCGATCCGCGGATTCACGTCCGATGCGGCCTATGCGGCCTTCGAAGAGTCATCCCGAGGAACGATCGAGCCGGGCAGGATGGCCGATCTGACGATCGTCGAAGGCGACCTGTACAGCGCGCCGCCGTCACAGCTTTTTGCGACGAAGGTGCGTTATACGGTAGTGGGTGGTGAGGTGGAGTATCAGAACACTCGATAAGCCCGCTGCCTTCGGAATGGGTACTTCGGAAGGGGCGTTAACTTTCGACGAACATTCAACGAATTTAGGAGATGCAAATGCGTAGAACATTCGCGCTGTCCGTGCTGGCGCTCGTGGTCGTGGCCGGGAACGCGTTCGCCATGGGTGAAGGTCGCATACAGGGAAAAATCACCGATGCCGCGACTCACAAGCCAATCCCGTTCGCCGTGGTCATCATCGACGCCACGTCAGGACACACCGTACACAACGAATACAAAGCCGACAAGGACGGCGTCTATCGCTTTCTCGTGCTCGACGCCACCATCCCGTACAAGTTCACGTTCAAGGCTCCCGGCTATGCGGACGTCGAGCAGACGATCAAACTCGCGATCGGCGATCTCACGATACGAGACGTGACCATGGCGCCTGGTTCGTCGGCGCCGGCGGCAGCCGCAGCCGCCCCCGCGAAGCAGAACCCGGCCGTGCTCGCTTACAACGAAGGCGCGGAGCTCGCCAACGCGGGCAAGGACGCCGAGGCCATCGCCAAGATCGAGGAAGCGGTCGCCGGGAAGCCTGATCTCACTGCCGGCTACGAAGCGCTGGCCAAGCTGTACATCCGGACCAAGAACTACGACAAAGCGATCGACCGCGCGAACAAGGCGCTGGAGGTCGACACCGACAACCAGGACATGTTTGGCGTCCTCTCCGACGCGTACACGGCCAAGGGCGACAAAACGAAGGCAGCCGAGTATCGGAAGAAGCTCCCGGCCGATGCCGCGACGATGTTCAACGAAGCCGCCCATCTCATCAACGGCGGCAAAGACGCCGAGGCCGAGCCGCTGCTGAAGGGAGCGATCGCCGCGAATGACAAGTTCGCGCCCGCGTACTACGAGCTGGGCATGCTCTATGTAAGGCTGCAGAAGAACGCCGACGCCAAGACGAACCTGCAGAAGTACCTGGATCTCGAGCCGAACGGCAAGGATGCCCCCACGGCCAAAGAGATGCTGAATTATGTGAAGTGAAACAACTTCACGAATCGACTGTGGCAAGCTGACGGGGGGCGGAAACGCTCCCCGTCGTGTTTTCGGAGAACGTCATCATGCGCACGGTTCTGACGCTGACCTCGCTGCTCATCGTTTTCGGCTGCGCGACGAATGGCGCGGCGCCCGGCACGGAGCCGGGCGTAACCCTGGTTCAACTCTCGCGCGTCGCCGAGGGGACTCAGTACGACAGAGGTCCCATCTCCGTGCATTACGCCGTCGAGGTGAAGAACACGATGACGGCACCCATTCAGCTCCTTCGTGTGGGCGTGCAGTCGATCGGCGGAGGCGCCTACGACGTGGGTCCATACTCGCAGGGATTCAACGAGACGATTGGCTTGGGAGAGACGAAGAGCGTCTCGTTCTGGGCACCCGCACGCGTGGCCATGGCCACGGTCGGCAGCGCGAACGGGCCGGTCACGCTGCGGGGAACGCTCGAATTCGAAAGCGCCGGGAAGAAGTTTCAGACGGTCGTCGTCCAGAACATCGCACCAGAGGGAGGCAACTAGTGCCTCGGCAGTCCGCTTGCACGGGAGAAACCATCATGCGCAACGTCATCGTACTTTCGCTCCTTCTGGTCGCCGCCGCCTGCAGCACCGGCAGCCAGGTCTCGCAGAAGGCAGCACACATCCCGCTGCCGGAGATCACCATCATCAGCCATACCGATCTGACGGACATCCCGGTGATCTCCACCGCGGTACCGGCGCATTTCGAGTTTCGCATCGTCAACCAGGCGGACGTACCGATCACGCTTCGCAGCATCGACCTCGTCGCGCTCGGCCAACCCGGCATCAGGGTCCAGTCCAAGCACCTGCCGTACACCACCGTCATCGATCCCCACACGGTCCAGTCGGTGGACTTCTTGACGACGGCAGCCATCCCCGACCCGGGTAGTCCGACCCGCCAGGCGCCGGTCCAGCTTCGCGCGGTCGCCCTCTTCGACTCGTCCGACGGAAGCCTGGAGAAAGTCGTCGTGCAACAGCTTCGGTTGGACTCGGAGTAGCCGGCACGACCGGCCTTGTCTGCGCGATAGGTCGGAGAGGTGCCGACGAGCACGGATCGATGTGGCACAGACACTTTTGTCTGTGCCGGATCTCGCCACGACTCAAGATTGCAAGCCCTTTTGGCCGGGCGGCTTCGGCCGGAGCACAGACAAGAGTGTCTGTGCCACCCAAAAACCTCATTTGAGTCCAAGAATGCGGGGACGAAGTCGCTCATCGTTGCGGGCGCGCCAGATAGGCAACGGATTCGGGGAGAGTTCAAGTGGTTGACCTATAGAGACTTGCC
>Ga0307470_10000206_pt1 | contig 38832 bp, 38 predicted proteins | sample atmos_gasesAM3C__FD_204565 | JGI IMG/M metagenome (GOLD analysis project Ga0307470, IMG submission 204565) | Hardwood forest soil microbial communities from Morgan-Monroe State Forest, Indiana, United States - atmos_gasesAM3C_05 | ecosystem: Environmental > Terrestrial > Soil > Temperate forest... | reverse complement strand
GGGGGGGGGTTGTTGGTAACCCCAATTGTGCTTGGTTTGGGGGGGTGGGGGATTGGGTTCGGGGGTGGGGGAGACCCAAACCAAGTTCACTCTCCGTCGTTCTCCCACACCCCACCCCCCCCACTCCCACCCCCCGACCTTCACAGCTCCTTCATCATCACCACCGCCGCTTCCCCATCCGGGTAATAGGCCTTGCGGATGTACTCGGCCTCGAAGCCGAGGAAGTGGTAGAACTGTTGGGCCTCGTCGTTCGATTGGCGCACTTCAAGAGAGATCGAGGTCACGCCCTGCTCGATTGCGAAAGCGGTACAGCGCTGCATCAGCGCCAGCGCGATGCCCTGCCGCCGCAAGGCTTCGTCGACGGCAATCTTATTGATGTGCATCTCGTCGCCGATCCACATGGCGAAGAGATAGCCGGCGATGGCGCCGTCGTGGCGGGCAATCAGGTTGAACCGTCCGTCGTTCGTGAGCTCACTCTCGAAAAACTCGCGACGCCAGGGCGAGGGGAAACAGCGCTGTTCGAGAGCGTGGATGGCGCGGATGTCGGCGGGGACCGCCCGCTCGATGGTGAGGCCGGCAATCATCATTGCTTCTGCTGTTGCAGTTTCACTTCCGCTTCGGCGAGTCGGACATAGATGGGAGTAACGTCGCGATAGCGCTCGGCATCACCTCTAACCGCAAGCGCGCGCGCGCGCCGTGCGCAGGCCAGGGCCACATTCTCCCGCTGCATGACATCGGCGACACGGATGACGTGATCGAGCGCATCGACCTCGACGCCCTTGGCCAGATGCGGAGCAACGACTTCGCGGGCGTTGTCGAACACGGAGACATAAAACTCGCCGCGGCCGGCGTCGTCGACGATGGCGGCACGTCCCGAATCGGGAGCGATGGCCTCGTGCGTCGACATCGCGCAAACGGGCTTGCTGAGGGCCAGAGCAAGACCCTGCATCGTGGCCAGACCGATGCGGACGCCCGTGAATGAGCCGGGGCCGCGCGTGACGGCGAACAGGTCGATCGATTTGCGGTCGATCGCCCCCTCGGTCAACAGCCAGTCGATCGCAGGCAGGAGCTTTTCGTTGCGCGAGGATTTGCCTTCGAGCGCGATGGCGCCGAGGAGAACGTCATCGAGAACCAGTGCCACCGAGAGAATCGGGAGGGAGGAATCAGCGGAGAGGATGAGCATGGATGCGGGAGTCGGGAGTCGGAGAGGAACCGACACCTCTCATGCTCCGACCCCCGACCCCCGACTCCCGACTCCCGCATCCTCGATCCCAATCAGATCAATGCCGATCTGCTTGGCGATTTCGCTGGAACGCTCGTCGCGATAGAACTCGCTGTAGTAGACGCGTCGGATGCCGGCGTTCGCGATCAGCTTGAAGCAGTTCCAGCAGGGAGAGGCAGTCGTATACATCTCCCCGCCATCGATGGCGACACCGTTCTTGGCCGCCTGCAGGATGGCGTTGGCCTCGGCGTGGACAGTGGTGATGCAGTGTCCGTCTTCCATCACGCAGCCGGAGTCCTCGCAATGCGGCAGCCCGCGCAGCGATCCGTTATAGCCGGTCGACAGCACCGTGCGGTCGCGCACGATCACCGCTCCGACATGTTTGCGCGGACAGGTCGAGCGCGTAGCCGCCTGTTGCGCGATCCCCATGAAGTACTCGTTCCATCCGGCACGCATGGGGTGATTGTAAGGGACGAAGTCTCTCTAAGTTTATCCTGAGGAGCGAAGCGACGAAGGATCTTCGGTGGCGCCGCGCTGCACTGGCCTCGGGCGACGCTCGCGCGGTATCACCGGAGATCCTTCGTCGCTTCGCTCCTCAGGATAAACTCAGAGAGAGACAACGCGCACGAAACGTGCAGGTAAGTGGGGAGTGACGTCCAGGCAAAAGATTTTGATCGTCGAAGACGACGCGAATGTCCGAAGACTGTATGCCCTTGGCCTGAACCGGTATGGCTTTGAGGTAAAACTTGCCGCGAACGGCGCGGAGGCGGTCGAGAGGATCCACGCCGAGAAGCCGGACATCGTCCTCCTCGATTGGCTCATGCCGTTGATGAACGGCAACGAAGTCCTCGGCAAGCTCGGCGAGAACGGCAACCGCAACGTCCCTGTAATCGTCATCAGCGGACAGCCGGCGCCGGAAGCTCTCCCCCCGCGCATCCGCTCCTGGCTCACCAAACCGATCTCCATCGAAGAGCTGGTGAGGGAGATCGAGAGACCGATCTCCCTGTCATCCTGAAGAGCGGGGGTCGGGAGTCGGGGGTCGGAGAGAGACAATAACGACGTTCATACTCCGACTCCCAACCCCCGACCCCCGACTCCCTCACCCAATCAGCTACAATCCGCCAACCCATGGCCAAACTCTTTTTCGTCGGACTCGACGGCACGGAGAAGAGCTATCGCTTGCAGACGCACCGGCCATTCACGGTCGGACGCGATCCCGGCAACGACATCATCCTTCGCGATCCGAAGGTCTCGCGGCATCACGCCGAGATCATCTTCGAGCGCGGGTTCTTCGTCGTACACGACCTGTCGAGCGCGAACGGCACGTACATCAACGGAAAGCGTGTCCGGGTAGCGCCGCTGACCCATTCGGCCAAGGTGCGCATGGGAAACACGTACGGACGATTCTCGGAGGAGCTGCCGACGGAGAACGATGGCGCGGTGGCCGCGGAACCGTTCGAGCAACCGCTTCCGATACCGGCCACCGGTCCCACCCCTCTCGCCCAGGTCGACGCGGGACCGACCGCACTGCACGACCGCTTCACCCTCTCGACCCAGCCGCACGAGCAGATCGCGACGGAGGAGTTAAAAAAAAAAGCGGAGTAGAGGATGACGCCACGGTGGCGGTAAGCGATCCCACCACCGAGCCGATCCCTGATCTTCCCCCGCTTCCGCGCCCATACCCCGCCCCCATACCCACCCCACCTCTCCCACCCGCCCCTGCCTTCGACCGTTCGCGGTTCCAGTTCATGAGCGGGATCCCCGCCGGCGAGACGGCATATATCCGTGCCGAGGACGGGAACGCTCTGCTGTCCTACCGCAGCTTCGCCAGCGTCGTGGGCGTCATCGCGGCGCTCATGTCGACGGTCGTGCTCGTCGCCGGCCTGGCCGGAGCGCTCTTTCTCCTGATGGATCACCGGCTGTTGCCTGGCATCGCCGCTCTGATGCTCAGCGCCGCGTTCGCGGCGATGATCGTCATGCTCATCCCGGCGACGCAGGTGACGATCTTCGATGCCGGTGCACCGGCCATCACGATCGTGCAGCAGCCGGGCATCAATTTCCCAAGCGTTACGTACGTGGTGTCGTTGCCGGACGGCAAGGCGATCGCGCGCATCTCCAAATCGTTCTTCTCCCGTTTCGGCCGTAACCGCTGGCTGCTCTTGAGTGCCGACGATTTCTCGCCGCGCGGCAAGGCCGTCGAAGAATCGTTCGGCCGCGCGCTCCTGCGCAAGGCCCTCGGCAAATTCGCTCCCGCGTATCAGTCCAACATACGAATCACCTGGAAGGACGAAGAAGCGGGATGGATCATCCGCCGCCCGGATGCTCTGGGGCATGCCGATAGGCTGGATCTCGCGCCGGCCTCGACGCTCGATCGACGGGTGGCGGTGGCGCTGGCGGTGCTGGTACTGGGGAGCGAGCCGTAGCCGGCACTACGCCCCACTTTATCCGAGAGCCGACTCGGGATTCACGTGAGCGATAGCGAAGGATCTCCTGTGCAACCGCACTGAGCTTCACGACAGGTGGTGGGTGCAATCAGCGCGATGCCACCAAAGATCCTTCGGCTTCGCCTCAGGATAGACTAAGAAATCCACGAACTACTTCATCGGCCCGATCTCGATGCCCGTGTAGTAATGCGTCAGGATCTGCTGCGCCGTCCAGCCGCGGGTGGCCATGCCGTACGCTCCGACCTGGCAGAAGCCGACGCCGTGACCCCAGCCCTTGCCGTAGAAGGTGTAGCGATCCATGCCGTCGGCGTCCTGCGTCTTTTCGTAGACGAAGAGGTTGTCCGGCAGGTTCAGCGACCATCGCACTGGCAGACCGCGCAGGATGAAGGTGCGTCCGTTCTCGGCCGTCACCTCCAGCTCGGCGATGCGTTTTGATTCATCGACGGTAATCGGGCGGATGCCCTGAAGCTGCCGGATCGGATTGCGTTTGTTGATCGAGACCACCAGATCATCGGCCCGGAAGCTGCGCGTCCAGCTTGCATAGCTCGAGCTGCGATCGAACGACGCGCCGTCGAGATAGGCGTTGATGACCAGCGCCACAGGGGTCTTGCCGGCGTCCGAGATGATTGTGGCTCGATCGCCGATCGTCACCGGCGCGTTGCGGTATTCCTGATAGTGGTCTCCGATCTTGCGAAAGACCCGGACGCTGGCCGGCAGCGTGAAGCGTGTAAGCTTCCCTTCGATCTTCAGTGTCACATTGCTTCCGGCCACCGTCACGATCCTGCCGGTGGCGTCGCTGATGACACCGTGCTTGCGCAGCCACGAGTAGAGAAGACCGTACAACTCTTCGCGCGGCATTGCCGCGTTCATATCCACGCGATCGATCCCCTCGGCCGGCAGGAATCCGAATTTGATCAGGAACGCCGCGGCCCGATACGCCGTCGTCTCCTTCGCCGAGGTCTGCGGAAAGTAATAGGTGCGATCCTCCGGCATGGTTACGACTGTCGAGTAGCGATCGAGATCCAGCGTTGCCGCGAGATACGACAGGACATCGCCGCGGCGCGATGACGCCGGCGCCACGCCGCTGCGCGGATCGAAGTGCAGCTTCTGCGTCGCAGCGGTCACCGCCTGTTGCACTTCGCGCGCGCTCCACGACGTACCGGCATCCGGCAACCCGGCGATGGCGGAAAAGAGGCGGGCATTGACCTGCTGCTCAGCGAGGATGCCGCTGTCGGAGTGGCCGACGATGATCGCAAGCACCTGATCCTCGACGCAACGGACACGCTTCAGGTAGGGCTCGCTGCGGCCGGGAAACATCGTCCCTACGTCGGATGTCTCGCCGCCGCAGGCAGCAGTGTAGAGTGCATCGATCGGCTGGCCGTTGTATGTGGCCACGAGTCCAGCCGTCTCGCGCACGGCGCGGTCGGTCAGCGCATCCTCGACGGAGAGGCCGCTGTAGGCCTGGCAGGCTGGGCCGGCGCAGATGTCGTAGCCCTCGCGCTTGTACTGGCCGAGGTTGCGGACCGCGTATGTACGGGCGGCGATGGCCTGCGCTTTCAGCGCCTCGATCTCATCGTAAATCCTCGGGCCCATCTCCGCGGGAACCACACCGCGGAGGTAGTCCTCTAGATTCAGCTCATTGATGACGTTGTACGTGCCGCGGCTGTTGATGAAAACGCGGGCAGCGGTCCGGTACGGCTTTTCGCCAATCGTGATCATCTCGGCGCTGACCGGCATGATGAGCACGGACTCACCGTCGATCGTGGTGTGCTCCCCCTCGTCGTCAACGAGCTCATGTTTCTTGTTGAACGGCTGGTCGCTGGGCCGTTTGACGATGGGCAGGTTCGTGCCGTAGCCACCCTCCGTGAGCTGATCGCGCAACGGCTGCGCGTCGTTCGAAGTCGGGAAATCACCGGCGATGACGTGGTAGGCCGTGCCGGCCGTGTCGTACACGGAGTCGACGCGCTGCTTCGTCGCGGCGCGCAGTTTTTCGGCAAGAGCGTTGGCGCTTGTGATGTCGGAGATCGTGCTGACCTGAACGGCGTAGTGTGCCGCCGCGTCGCTGACCGGCGCGGTGATGGTGAAGCCGCGACGGATCATCGCCGCGCTCGTGTCGCTGACGATGTAGTAGCCACCGGCGAGACGCGGAAAGGTGACAGTGGCCTGGTCGCTCAGCAGCCCGACACGAATCCGCGGCGTAGCGATCGTCTTCGCGACGTTCGACACGGGTGTGATCCCATTCGGAGAACGGGCGGGCGGAGGGGGCGGTGCGGGTGTGGGCGTGGGGCCGACGAAGGGGGTAGCGACGGGCGGGAGGGCGGGAGGGGGCGGTGGCGCGGAGGCGCAGGCAGCGAAGATGAGGAGCGAGAAAGCGACGACCGTGCGTTTCATCGTTGAGGGTCCCTTGCAAGAAGAGCGACAGCTCCGGAGCAGGTTATGGCCCATCCCTGTTCTCCGAGGTACACTTTTCAGACTATGACACCCAAGCTCCGAACGATCCGCACTACCAGACGCGTTGGCAGCGTGTCGCGCAAGGAGATCCGTGCTGCTGTAAAGGCCGTGGCTGCCGAGCGAACCCCGGAAATCGAACGTCTCATTCGTGGCGAGCCTACCCGGAAGAAAGCCGCAGGAGCAGACCGCAAGTAGCCCGATGCCGTCCGCGGAATACGAACGCAACGTCTTCGTCAACTGTCCACTTGACGAGGAGTATCGGAATCTCTTCGAAGCCCTGGTCTTCGGGATTCACGATTGCGGGTTCATCGCCCGGTGCGCTCTCGAAGTCGACGACGCCAGCGAGGTCCGGATCGATAAGATCACAAGCCTCATCAGCAATTGCAAGTTTGGAATTCACGATATTTCGAGAACTACCACCGATTCGATCACCAACCTGCCTCGGTTCAATATGCCCCTCGAACTTGGCCTTTTCCTCGGTGCCAAGCGCTTCGGCCGTGCGGAGCAGAAACTCAAGATATGTCTCATCCTCGACGTAGAACGATATCGTTATCAGAAGTTCATCTCAGACATCGCCGGCCAGGACATTGCCGCTCACTCCGGCGACAGCGGCACGGCAATCCGCATTGTCCGAGACTGGCTGAGCAACGCTACGCCCAAGTCCATTCGAATCCCGGGAGGCAGCACCATAGGTTCACGCTATTTGGCCTTTCGGCAGGAGCTTCCCTCACTCTGCAAGAAGGTTCATCTGAAGATCGATGAATTGACGTTCAAAGACTATCTTGCTCAAGTCGAGGAATGGCTCAAAGACGCCCCTGCCCCAGGTCTGAGTTGAGCGCCGGCGTACCCACCCCACCCCACATCACCCCCGCCAACCGCCTAATCCCTTCGCGAATCCGCTCATCGTTCTCCTTCGCGAACGTCAGCCGCATCGTGTTTCTGCCGCTGCCGTCGACGAAGAACGGCGCTCCGGGGACGTAGGCCACGCCCGCGGCAACAGAGTCGGGAACGAGCGCGGCGGTGTCGATGTCGTCGTGCAACGTCACGAACGTGAAGAGGCCGCCGTCAGCGGGGGTCCACGTCGCGCGGGCGTTGAAGTGCTCCTCGAGCACCTCGAGCATCGTTCCGCGCTTCGCGCGATAGAAAGCACGCACTTTCTCGATCTGCGCGGGCAGCTCACCGGCGGCGGTGAATTCATCGACGATCGATTGATCGAGCATGCCGGAGCAGAGATCGGCTGCCTGTTTGGCGATCTCGAGCTTTGCCAGCAGTTCGGGCGCACCGACGATCCAGCCGCAGCGCAAGCCCGGCGCGAGGACTTTGCTGAACGTGCCCAGGTAGATCACGCGATGGTCATCGTCACGCGACTTCATCGCCAGCGTGTCGGCCTCGCGGACGTAGAGCAGTTCCCCGTACGGATCGTCTTCGATGATGAGGAAGTCATGCTCGGCGGCGATGCGCAGGACCTCCGCGCGGCGCTGCTGCGTCATCAGCCGTCCGGACGGATTCTGAAAGTTGGGGATGGTGTACAGCAGTTTCGGTTTCGTCCTCGCGGCCACCTCGGCCAGCGATTCCGGGACGATGCCGTCGTCGTCCTGCGCTACGCCAACCAGCTCCGCGCTACGGGCGTGGAACGACGACGTTCCGCCGATGTACGTCGGCAGCTCGACGAGCACGACGTCGCCGGGATCGAGAAGCGTGTGGGCAATCAGATCGAGCGCCTGCTGGGAACCGGTGGTCATCAGGACGTCCGCGGCGCTGCAGTCGATGCCGCGGGAACGGCAAACGCCGGCCACGAAGTCGCAGAGCCGCGGCAATCCACGCGTCGGTCCGTATTGCAGCGCCACGGCGCGGTTCTCGCGAATCACGCGTCCGGCAATCTCGGCGACCTGTTCGGCGGGAAACGTTTCCGGGCTGGGGGCGCCGCCGGCGAATGAGATGATGCTGGGGTCGTTGATCAGCTTTGCGAAGGCCCGGATCGCCGACGGCCGGAAGTTCCGCGCATCGCGCGAGAGGAACCTCTCCATCAACGCTCCTCGGTCATCGAAACGAAGCACGCCAGCAGGCACGAGCCGATTGCCGCACCGACGATCCCCTGCACCACACCGGTTACGAGCCGGATGGGCGCAAACATCAGCGCCATGGTCGGGATCCTATGCTCGGTAATGGACATCGGAACACTGAAGACGGAGACGAGTGAGCTCACGGCCATGGAGATGACGAACAGGATCAGGGCCACGGCAAGGTGCCGCCCGAGGTCGGTCCGGAATTCACGCCAGCCCAGCCGAAGCGCCTCGCGCGCCGGCAAGGCGCGGGCCACGCAGATGGTGATCGCTTTCGTACACCATATCGACGTGACGATGCCGACGGGGATGAGGATCAGCACCGCCAGCGCAACACCGGCGCAACCGATGACGACTCGTGCGGTCGTATCGGAGACCGCGAGCATCCCGATCATCGTGATGATCAGCGGGACGAGGACGAAGACGAGCCCGACCGACCAGGCCAGGTTATAGAGCCAGAAGATCCGCCACCACGATGCCGCGCCACCGGCCAGCCAGCGATCGATCGAGAACGCGCCGAAGGCGTCGCGGGCCGAGGAGTTGCGACGGGCCGCGGCGCGTTCGCCGTCGACGTAGATCTGCGTCGATCCTCCCTCGACGAAGGAGTGGATGGCAATCAGTACGCCGAGGATCAGGAATCCGAGCAGGAAAATCCAGACGAACAGCATCACATGATCGATGAGCCAGGACGCTACGAAGCTGGCGGGGTCGCTGGAGTTGGCGATGTCGTCCTTCGCCAGGCCGGCGGCGACTACTGCCGGGATGACGGCGGCAATGACCGAGGCGATGATGATGGCTGCGAAAACGAGGCTCTCGGCAATACGCAGCGCGATGACCGGCCAGTTGGCGACGGTCGAGTCGAACCCGCGACGGAGTACGTCGGTGACGTTGCGTTTCAAAGGATGTTGCGACTCTGTTTGTTCGCGATCCGGTGATCGGGAACGCCTTTCATCGAGATCAGCTCCGTCATCTCATGCAGCCGGCTGCGCAACCGGTCGCCCACACGGTCCTGCAGGCGCTGGCCATCGACACTGGCGTCATCGAAATAGTTGGTCGTGAAAATCGTGGCCCGCTCGGTGTTGTAGCGGCTGTTGATGACGTAGTAGAGAACGTCCTGCACGAACTGCGTCGGTTTCTGCGACCCGAGCTCGTCGAGAACGAGCAGGTCAGTCTCCAGCAGCGGCCGGAGGATCTCCGACTTGCTGACGGCGGCATCGGCGTCGAAGCTGGCCTGGATCTCCTGAATGAGATCCTGGAAGTTGCAGAAGAGCACCCGCCCCGGCTTGCCGTTGTTGATGATCTCCACGAGCGCGGCCACCGCGAGGTGCGTCTTCCCCGCACCGCAGCCGCCCATGAGCAGCAGGCCGCGTCCTTCGATCGTCATCGGCCAGGCGTCGACGAATTCGCGCACGCGGTTCCGCGCCGATTTCAGGACGGCGCTGTTCTTGTCGTAGAACGTCTCCAGCGTGCAGTGCGGGTAGTAGCGTCGCGGGATGTTCGATGCCGCGATGCGCTGCCGCCGCCGCAGATCGCCCTGACATCCGCACGGCTCCACACGCAGCGAGTCGCCCGGCATCGGAACCCAACCGGAGCCGTTGCAGCGGGCGCAGGTGGCGGGAAGGAGGGCGGACATGGATGAAGTTTAATTCATGCGCGTGGTAACTGCGCGTCTCCGCCTTCGGCGCGTTGTCGGTTGTCTGCGCTGCGGCGCGTGGCCGACTTGCAAAGGCGGCGGCAACAACGAGATACTGCGCAGCCAACCGACAACCGACAACGCGGCGAAGCCGCAGACAACGCGCGAAGCGCAGACAACGCGCCGCAGGCGCATATAATCCCCACTTCCCCGATGTCCTCCCCTCTCGTGACGTACCTAGAGTCGCGGCCGGATACCGCCACCTTCCTCCTCGGAAGCGAGCTGGGGCGGACGGTCGAGGAGATCTTTCCGCACGCCGAGACGTTGCTGCCGAAGCCTTACAAGATCTTTCCGGCCGATGAGACGCAGGTGCCGACGTTCGGTTTCCCGGTCGCCGACGCGCCCGTGATGCGCGAGCTGGACACAAAGCTGGACCGATGGCTGACCGAAGAGGTGACCTGGCAGGTCGGCCGGCAGCAGTCCGCCAAAGAGAAAGCGCAGCTCGCCTACAGCGTCTACATGACACAGCTCATGCGGCTGGCCGAGAACGCGCTGATGTCGAACCTCCTCAGCGACTATCACGCCGTCTTCTGGCTGGCCCATTCGTTCGACCTGTCGCGGCAGTTCTCGTCGATCCCTCGACGCGTGAGCACGTATGACACGCAGACAGGGCGTAAGCAGGGCGACGCGTTCAAGTACCGAATCTTCGCCAAGTGGGCAGCCGATGCCCGCGACGCCATGGTGCAGCTGGCTACGAGAGCGTCGTCGATCCTCGACGGCGAAGAGCAGCGCGGGTTGCAGTTCTTCCGGCTGCTCACTGACGATGTACTCATCCTTACCGAGGAGTTCATTGGTCCCGATCTGCGCGAGCTGCGTTCGTTCGTGACCGGTTACCTGCGGCGCGACTTCCAGGCCTTCCGCGACTCCATCGAACGGCTGCGTGAGATCGCGCTCGACACCCTGCAGCGCGATCGCACCTTCCGCGCGTCGCTGCCGCTCTTCGGCGCCGCGGCAGACCAGGGCATTCCCATGGCTCTCCTGCTCGATACGCGCTTCTGGAACTTCCTCTTCGAGCAGAACGCCATTCAGACCGCGGTGACGCGTGAAGATCGCGAACAGTTCCAACTGATCGCCCGTCGTCTGCGTGAGTTCGCCATTCTGAACCAGTTGCGGCGCGGCATCACCATGATGACCGTTACGCCCGACAACCAGATCATCTCGGCGGACAAGCGCGCCACCGCCTACTCCCGGTCGACGCGGCCGATGGATTTCGGTCGGCCGGGCGTCGTCGATCCGATGGTGCATCGATTCGGCCTGATCTACGACATCTCCAATTTCACAGAAACCCTCGGCAACATCCGCCGCGGCGGCCGGAAAGAGGAGATCAGCTCCTACCGGCAGATGCTGCTGTTTCAACGAAAACTCGACTCGATCGCCGGCCGGCACCTTCTGCAGTTCGAGAAGTTTCTCGGTGACGGCGCGTTCTACACCACCCGCCGCGCGCTACGCCTCGTGCGCGCGGCGGTGGAGGTGCAGCGCTGTTACGCGGACGTCCGTCGCAAGGGCTTCGCCTTCAACAAAGGTCTGCGCATCGCTCTCAACTTCGGCTACTACCGCCTGCTGCCGATGAAAGGAAGCGGCAACGAGCGCATCACGGAGTTCTACGGCCCGGGCATCGTCGAGCTGTCGCGTCTCACTACCGGAAAGGCCAACAAGGAGATCGAGGAGTTCGCCTCGTTTCTCCTCACCCACGGCTACGACTCCGGCAAGGTGCAGTCGTTCTTCGCGCCGCTGGCGCGCGGCGTCGACGTCATCGACCACACGCAGCATGCCCGCGAGTTCTACGCCTACGTCAACAACAGCGGACACCTGGTGAATGAAGGCATCGTGGCCTCGTTCCCGCTGCTGCAGGAACTGTCGAACGAGCTCACCGCCGAGGGGCAGCACTTGTTCCGACTTCGTGCGCCGTGGGCGACGTACATCGGCTTCGCGCCTTCGCTGACGGGGCTCGAGTACATCGGCGTGCGGCTGATCGGCGTGGTGTCGCTGAAGGGGCTGGATCAGGTGGAAGTCGGCGAGATCGTCCCCTTCGCCCCCGGCGAAGTCGAAGCAACGCCGTTCGATGGCACCGACCCGTTGGTGCTGGCGATCCGGCAGGAGTACCACCAGGACCGCGAGCCTGAGCTGTCGGTGGCCGCGGAGAGTGAATTCGACACCGCGACGAACGAGCAACTGATCGAGCCGGAACTGCTTGTCTGTCTCCGCTACGAACCGGACGGCACCGAAAACGACGTCGTCATCGGCGAGTGGGATCCCCGAAGCGACGATCTTCGCCGCCCACTCCGTTTTCCGCGTGGCGATTTCGTCCGCCTCTTCGATCTCCGAGGCGATCTGAACGCGGAGCTTCTGAACGGCCGGCGCGACACCGTGCGCGATCTCTACAACCGCCTCTCCGACCGCACCTCGTCGCCCGCGGTTCCCGTGGCTGACTTCCGCGAGACGTACGCGACGTTCGTCCTGGGAGCGGCGGTGGAGAAGCTGTAACCGCCGCGCTTCGCGCGTTGTCGGTTGTCGGTTGCCGGTTAAAACAGCGCAGTCCTGTTACCATCAATAACCCTATGCGCGTGGATCATGAGAAACGGGAGATTGTCTGTTCGGTCGGCGATCTCATTCACGAATCGACGTACCGGCGCATCGGTGTGGAGCGTGGGGACGGGTTCCGGCGGATGTGGATTGGGCAGGACATCCACACGAAGCGCGCGGAGATGCGGGCTGGCGAGGACGCGAATTATCGCGCGGAGGTCCATGTCGTCCATCGCACGCAGGTCGGGGCCTGGACCGTCACCATCACAGGGCGCATCGACGGCCTGTCGGTCGACAAGGCGGAGAAGCGCGTCGTCATCGAAGAAGTGAAGTCGATCCACTTCGACCTCGAGCTCGAAGCGCTCTACCGGTCCGACAAACTGCAGCGGCACCTGTTGCAACTGCTGCTGTACTCCTACTTTCTGTCAGGCCAGCCCGACTTCGAGGGCTTCGCCTTCGTGCCGCAGCTCGTCCTCATCGACCTGATCTCCGGAGACGCCAAAACGATCGACGCCGAGTTCGATCGCGAGCGCGTCATCGAGACGCTGAACGAGCGGTTGGACCGGCTCATCACCGACCTCGAGAACGCCATGGCCCTTCGTGTGGCCAAGCGCGCCTTTGCCGAGACACTGTCGTTCCCGTTCGGCACGATGCGGCCCGGCCAGGAGGAGATCGTCTCCTCCGTGGCACGTGCGGTCTATCAGCGCGAGGCGCTGCTGGTCTCCGCACCGACCGGCATCGGCAAGACCATGGCTGTCCTCTACCCGGCCGTGAAGCAGGCCCTGAAGCTGGGAAAGAAGCTCTTCTTCCTGACCTCGAAGACGATGCAGCAGGACGCGGCGGTCGAGGCGCTGGGCCTGCTCAACGACGGCTCCTTCCGCGTGCTGCGCATCCGCGCCAAGCAGAAGATGTGCGCGCATACCGAGATGATCTGCCACGAGGATTTCTGCCCGTACGCGGCGCGCTACTCGGAGAAGATGCTGCGCACGGATCTCCTCAATCAGCTCGTCACCTCGATGAGCTACTTCGACCCTGCCATCACCTTCGAGATGGCGAAGTCGAACGAGGTCTGTCCGTTCGAGGTGTCGTTGGAGCTGATCGAGCAAGCCGACGTGATAGTCTGCGACTACAACTACATCTTCGACCCGTACGTCGGCCTCAAGGCCTACCAGCAGGACAACGACTTCGGGGACTGCGTCCTCGTCGTCGACGAGGCCCACAATCTCGTCGACCGCGGCCGCGGTTACTACTCGCCGGAGTTGCACGAGGAGTTGTTCGACCGCATTCGCAACCACCTGGCCTCACGCAATTGCTGGCTGGACGGCGCGGAGGAGTTGCTGGAGATCCTTCGCGATCACTTCCGCGCACTCGCCGAAACGATGGGCGAGGAGCCCGACGTCAAACAGGCGCTCTGCGAACCGGACCGCGAGCTGTTCATCGAGCAGCGCACCGAGTGGGAACGCCTGGTCATGCACTACATCGGGTGGAAGATCGAGAACCGGATCGTCGAGACCGATGACCCGCTGATCGATTTCTATTTCCGCCTCGTCAAGTTCGCCAACCTGATGACCGAGAAGGGCGACGAGTTCGCGCATCTGATCGAACGGACACCCGAGGGTCTCAAGCTGAAGGTTTTCTGCAAGGACCCCTCACGCTTCCTCGGCAGGATCTTCGACTCGGCGCACGCCACGATCGCTCTTTCGGCGACGCTGGAGCCGTTCGATTTCTACCGCAAGCTCCTCGGCTTTCCCACCGATCGGACGACCGAGCTCTCGCTGCCCTCACCGTTCCCGCGCGGCAACCGCAAGATCGTCGTCATCCCCGAAGTCGACACTTCGTATAAACGCCGCGCGGACTCTTACGACCGCATCGCGGACACGGTGGCGTCGATTGCCGAAGCCGGAGACGGCAACTTCCTGGCGCTCTTCCCGAGCTACGTCTTCCTCCGCGAGATCTCCGAACGGATGCCGCCGATCCGCAAGCACGTCATGGTGCAACGCACCGACATGACCGACTACGAGCGCAACGCCATGCTGGACATCCTCCGCGAGCGCTCGCGGAAGGGCAACTTGATCATGGCTGTCTCCGGCGGCATGTACGCCGAGGGGATCGACTATCGTGGGGACATGCTCTCGGGGGTCATGGTCATCGGCCCGGCATTGCCCCAGGTCAGCTTCGAGCAGGAGTTGCTGCGGCAGTACTACGACGAGCAGTACGGCTCCGGATTCGAGTTTGCCTACCTGATCCCTGGCATGACACGCGTGGTGCAGTCGGCGGGACGGGTCATCCGGAGCGAGACCGATATCGGCATCATCGCCCTCCTCTGCAAGCGCTTCACACAGCAGACGTACACGCAGTTCTTCCCGGCGGACTGGTACGAAGTGTCGCCCCGAGAGCTGATCTCGAAGAAACCGGCCAGCGAAATCAAAGCGTTCTTCGAAGCCAAACTGACCCCACAATTGAGGCTCGTATGAGAACGCCAGATCGCCGCATCACCTTCACTCCTCACACTTCACTCTTCGCTCTTTTTCTGATCATGTCCTGTGCGACGGCGGACAAAGCCCCTCCTCCGCCCCGCCTCCCGCAGTGGACGTCGGTGCCCGCGGTGGTGCTCGAATCGCTCTGCGCGGAGTTTCGCGATGAGGGAATCTCGACCTCGACGACGATCAACGTCGTGAAAACGGCGCAGCCGGGTCTGATCACTCCGTACTCGATGCAGGCGCTATCAAACTCATTCTTCTACCACGGCAAGATCGACTCAGGGCATGCCGCCGCCGACGCCAAGGCCGGCGCCATCGAACTGCCGATCGCCATCCCGTCCGGCTGCTCCTGGCGTGGCATCGCCCCCCAGACCGCCTCCCGCTATACCGACACGATGACGCTGGAGATCTCGCCACCTATCGCCAACCCGTACGCCCGAAACACCGCCGGACTCTTCGCCCGAATGGCCTTAGCCGATGAATCCCCGACCTGGTACTGGCTCCCGCTCGTTGCCCGAGGGGATACGTGGGCGGCGGGACGGCTTACGGCGTTGCCGTACAGGCAGTGAGGGCAGCCCAAGAAATCTCCCCCCCTTGTAGAGCCCAGAAGGAGACCCAATGCAACCAGTCATCGTCCGTTCCGGCAATTCATTGCGCAATGAAATCGAGGCTGGGCCGCATCGGATGATTGCCGATGAGCCGGCCAGCGCAGGTGGGACCGAGGCCGGGCCCACGCCTTACGACTTTCTCGCGGCGGGCCTCGGGGCATGCACTTCGATGACCATGCGCGTGGTGGCCAAGCGCGAGAACATCCCACTCGAGGGGGTCGAGATCAGCGTCGAGAACGATCGGATGCACGCTCAGGACTGTGTGGACTGCCTCACCACCTCCGGCTACATCCATCGCTTCTCGGTCGCCATCAAGCTCATCGGGACTTTGACTCCCGCGCAGCGGGATCGGATGCTCGATGTTGCCAGGCGTTGCCCCGTCAACAAGACTCTGACTTCGGAGATCAGGATCGAAGAGCGGCTCGTGGATTGAGGTAGCACGGTCGCGCGGTTGCGGGGTCTCGCGGTGGTCGATCCAGCGACAGGCGTCGCGCGACCGCGTTACCCCGCTACCGCGCGACCCCGCTACCCCGCACACCAGTTCTCGATCCAATACTGCAAAATCACCAGCGCCCACAGCGGCTTGGCGTTGTTCGCTCTACCGCTGCGATGCGCGGATAGCAGTTCGGCGACATGTCGCTCGTCCAGCAACCCCTGCGCGCGCAGGCGCTCCGGTGCGAGGAGACGGTCGACTTCGGCCCGCAATTCATCGTTGATCCAACTGGCGATGGGGACGCTCAGTCCCCGCTTGCGGCGATAGATCACGTCTTTCGGCAGCCAGCGCTCCGCGGCCTTTTTCAGAACCCACTTCGTCTCGAGACGGCGAAGGCGCAGGTCGGGAGGGAGCGACAAAGCGAAACGGGTAACGTCGCGGTCGAGGAACGGCGCGCGCGCCTCGACCGACGAGAGCATCGTGGCCCGGTCGACTTTCACCAGCAGGTTGTCGCGCAGATAGCTGCGATAGTCGAGCAGCATCGCGCCGGCAAGCGGGTCGGCGCTCGCAGGTGCCGCCGGCATTTCCGGGAGCTCGGTCCGCAGTTTGTAAACGTCCATCGAGAGGCCCGTCCCGAACCACGCCAGATGCCGCTCGATCCACGGCTTCTCGGCATCGGACACGAAGCGCTTGAGGAGGAACTCCAGCGTCACCTTCTTCGTCGATGACGGCACGCGTTGCACGGCCCTGCGCAGCGCCGCGCGCACGAACGACGGCAAGGCGTCGTACATCGGCGCGACCTTGTGGCCGATGTAGGTCGGATATCCGCCGAACAACTCGTCCGCCCCTTCGCCGCTGAGGATGACTTTGACGTGCTGCCGCGCCGCGCGCGCCAGGAGAAACGTCGGCAGGATGGCCGGATCAGCCAGCGGCTCTGCCACGCCTCGGACGACGCATTGCAGTGCCTCCATCAATGTGCCGGCGTCGGTCGGCACGGGCACGTAGCGCGTTCTGATCCGTTTGGCCAGCTCCTCGGCGACGGGGCTCTCGTCATACGACTGCTCGGCGAATGCCGCCGAGTACGTGTGAACCTTATCGACGCCGATGTACTTCGCGGCCAGCGTGGCCAGGATCGACGAGTCGAGTCCGCCGCTGGTGAAGACGCCCACCGGCACGTCAGCCATCACCTGCTTTTCGACAGCGCGCTCCACGAGACGGTGAGTCTCCGCGACGGCATCGCCCGCCGCAATCGGCTCGATGCGGAACGATGCGGGGTCCCAGTAGCGGATAGTCTCCGCATCTCCAGGACCGAAGCGCATGAAGGTGCCTGCTTCGACGCGGCGTACGTCGCGGAACGGCGTACGCGGCTCGGGGATGTATCCGAGGCGGAGGTACTCGCCGATGGCGATGGGATCGAGCTCTCTGCTGATGTCGGGATGCCGCAGAAGGCATTGCAGTTCCGAGGCGAAGATCACCTCGCCGCGTACGCTGGCGTAAAACAGCGGCTTCTCGCCGGCGCGATCACGGGCCAGGATGAGCTGCTGTGTTCGAGCGTCCCAGATGGCCAGACCGAACATACCGTCGAGCTCCGGGATGGCCGCCACGCCGCGCTCCAAGTACAGCGGCAGAATGGTCTCGACATCAGACTGCGAACGGTACGGATAGTCAGGGAAGCGCGCACGGATCTCGGCGGCGTTGTAGATCTCGCCGTTGCACTCCAGCCAAACCTGTGAGTCGGGAGAGGCAAACGGTTGGTCCGCGCGCTCGTGAAGGTCGATGATGCGCAGCCGCTCGGTGCCGATGACCGCCTCGGGCCGCGTGAATTCAGCGTGCCCGTCCGGCCCGCGGTGCCGCAGCGCCTCGCCCATGAAGCCGAGGACCTCGGGGAATCGCAAAGTCGCGCCATTCGCGACCATTCCGTAGATGCCGCACATCGGGGGCGACTATAACCGGAAAGATTCGAGAGCCATTCGACAGGCTGGAGCTGTGAAAATCAGCTCGTGAGCAGTGCCAGACTGCTCGTGAGCTGTCAAAGTCTGCTCGTGACCTGTGAAAGTCAGCTCGTGAGCAGTGGCCGACTGCTCGTGAGCTGTCAAAGTCTGCTCGTGAGCAGTGCCTGACTGCTCGTGAGTTGCAAAAGTCAGCTCGTGACCAGTGCCTGACTGCTCGTGAGCTGCGAAAATCAGCTCGTGACCAGTGCCTGACTGCTCGTGAGTTGCGAAAGTCGGCTCGTGAGCAGTGCCCGACTGCTCATGAGGTGCGAAAGTCAGCTCGTGCGCAGTACCTGACTGCTCATGAGGTGCGAAAGTCAGCTCGTGAGCGGCCGTCAGACGCACGAACAACCCGGGCGGCTGCACGCGGGCCCGCTACGTGTGCTGTCACCGCGCGTACGCCACATACCGCGCATCCGCCGCGACCACGCGCAGTCCTCGCGACGCAAGCTGCGCGCGATGCACCACGTCAGTCGCACGCACGACAAAGATCCGCGGCGTCGCAGCGTCGGCGAGTGCCGTATCGAGCCATGTCATCGGCTTGATCGAGGCACCACCTGCGAAGTTGCCGTAGTGGCGAATCAGATAGTTGCTGGTGAACTCCTCGGCGTCCGGTGTGACGACGACCATCGAACGCTTGAGATAGAACGTCATCGAGCCAGTGAAGGCCTCGACGCCGACGACCTCGGTGCGAGGCGTCACCATCGGCCGAAGCTGCTCGGCAAACGCAACCTCGGAACGACGAACACCAATCGCCTGCATCACCGGATTGGCCGCGAGCGGCATGGCGATTATGGGGATGGTCAGAGCCACCAGCGAAATGTCGCGCCGGCTCACCAGGCCGAGGGCGCCGCCGATCAGAAACCCGACGCCCAGAGCAATCGCGGAGAAGCGCGCCGCGTCCCCATATTCGGCGCGCAGGGGAAGAAACGGCGGCGCGATCACGAGAGCGAGCCCGAGGACCAGCAGCACGATCGCCGCCGCGCGTGAACCGATGCGTGCCTCCCGCCAGATGCGCGCGACGAGAAGCGCTACCGGCACCATCAACGGCAGGATGTACTGCGGTCTCTTCGATTGCGAGATGGAAAAGAAAATGAACGGGATGGCGATCCACAGAAGCATGTAGATTTGCGATCGGTCCCGCCGGTCGACGGCGCGCGGACTCCCCAGCAGCACGATCGACCACGGCAGCGCGCCGCCGATGAGATACGGGATGAAAAACCACGGCGGACCGGTCCGCTTGAGGGCTTTCGTCGCCAGCCGCTGAGCCGTCTCCGTCACCACGACGTAGTGCAGAAAGTCGGGGATCGCGAGCGAGATCGCCCAGACCCACGGCGCGATGGCGAGCACGAAAAGCGCGAGCCCGCCCCACGACCAGAGCGCTCGGAAGCGCTTGCGCCAGATCGCGTACGGAATAGCCACGAGCAGCGGCAACGCGATCGCGACCGGGCCCTTGGTGATCACGCCCAGGCCGATGGCCAGCCATGCGAGGTAGGACCAACTGCGCGTCTGTTCTTCGCACGCGAGGTAGAAAAACGCGGTCGCCATCGTGATGAACAGCGCCAGCGCGCTGTCGAAGATCACAGTTCTCGAGAACCCTACGGCAAGTGGCGTCGTCAGAAAGACAATCGCGGCGATGATCGCCTCCTCACTTCCCCACACGCGTTTCGCAAACCACCAGAGGAAGGCGGCGGTCGCGATCGTGAACAGAAACGCCGGAAGCCGTGCGGCGACTTCGGTGGGGCCGAGAACTTCCATCACCGCCGCCTCGGCAGCGAAATAGACGATCGGCTTATCGAGATACGGCAAGCCGTCGAGACGCGGCATGACGTAGTCGTTCGTCGCTGTCATCTCCCGCCCCACCTCGGCGTTGCGCCCTTCGTCCGGGTCGAGCAACGGAAACCCGCCGAGGTGGATGGAGAGGGCGATCACGACAACGACCAGCCACCATCGGAGAAGTACGGAAGGACCGGCCAAAACGCGCGAAGGATACAGCTAAACTTGAACGCCATGTCGAGACGAACTGTGGGCACAGACACTCTTGTCTTTGCATAGTTGACTTTCGCGAATGAAAGACCTCCTCGGCCGCACGTTCGACTTCGCAACACCGCCCTCACGCGTCGTTTCGCTCGTCCCTTCGCTGACGGAGACGCTCTTCGACCTCGGCGCGGGCGATGCCGTGGCCGGCATCACCGACTTCTGCATCTTCCCCGAGGGGCTTCATCTGCCTCGCGTCGGCGGTACGAAAAACCCGCACGTAGACCAGATCCGGGCTCTCGCCCCTGACCTGGTCTACGTCAACCTGGAGGAGAATCTGGAACGGCACGCGAAACAGATCGAGTCGTTCGCGCCGGTGTTCGTCACAGAGCCGAAGACCGTCGATGACGTCGCGGCGCTCATCACCACGCTCGGCGCCATTCACGGGCGTATTGATCGCGCCCGCGCGCTGAACGATGCGTTGGCTCACGAACGCGGGGCCGTCTCGACGTTCACCTTCGCTGTTCCGATCTGGAAAAAACCGTGGATGTGGTGCGGCGGCGACACCTACGTCTCGAACCTCGTCGAGTCGATCGGCGGCCGCAACGTGCTGCGCGATCACGAACGCTATCCGTCGCTCTCGCTCGACGAAGTAGTCGAACACAAGCCTGACATCGTCTTCCTCCCCGACGAGCCGTATGCGTTCACATCCGCCGACGCCGCCGAAATCCGCGGCCCGCGCGTCATCGGCCCGTTCCCCGGCCACCTCTTCACGTGGCACGGGACGCGGACGATTCTCGGGTTGCGGTTCCTGCGATCGAGCCTCACCGCTTGATGTACAACCGCACCAGATGCCGGCGGCTATCGGGGGGAATCGAACTTCTCCCGTGCAGGATGCGATGGTTGTCGACGAAGAGCGTCTCGCCGGGCTTGAGGCGGATGCGGATCGGAGCGGTGGCGTCCTTCTGCCCGAGGTAATCAGCGAAGCGTCGCGCGATCTCGCGCTCCTGCTCGTCGAGATCCGGACACAGCAGCCATGGCGCGTAATAAACCTTGCCGTCCGCGAAGAGCGGATACTCGCGAACGATCTCGCGGTTCTCAGCGTCCCGCGTCATCGAGCGGACACGGATGCGCGACAACACGGCCCTCTCATCGTCGTCGAAATGGTCCGCGAGATCGCCGGTGTCGACGAGCGCCGAGGTGCCGTCGGTGGCGTCCTGCTCCACGCAATACCAGGCCAGCACGTCGATCACCGGACTGTCGGTGTGATACGACAGGCCGTCCGCGCGATAGACAGAGGGACGGTCGGCGTACAAAGGGTCGCGGGCGCGCCGCAACGCGTCGTCCGCTTCGGAATCGACCCGAATGTCGGTGCGAAGCGCGATCGTGCCGAGCTGCTTCGCCGCGGATGTGAAGATTTCATCGGTCAACACACGAGCGATATGCACGTAGCCTTCGTTCGGCAACCGGTCGCGCACCTCGGCCGCAAGCAGCGCGGCGTCATCCATGTCAGGCATGTCTCTCCCCCGTTGTGGCACAGACACTCCTGTCGGTGCGCCTCGCCGTTCGAACTGCCGACTCGTAGATCATCTCCAGACCGTCGATCATCGCCCGTGCGGTGAATGCGTGCGCGTCGCGGCGGCCGTTCCGGACGATCGTCTCGCGGAGTCCATCGTCTTCGATGACGTTGCGGAGGCCGCGATAAATCGCGTCGCTGTCGCGATGTGGCACGACGACGGCGTTCTCGCCGTGGCGCGCCAGCTCCACCGCGATGCCGGCGCATGTGATGACCGACGGCACGCCCGCGGCCATTGCCTCGATGTACACCTGCCCGAAGCCCTCCACGGCCGGTCCGATCGGAGCGTGAACGAAAACGTCCAGCAGCCCGTAGAGCGTGTGGACATCGTCTTCGAATGCGATCTCGCGACGATTGCGCGCCGGGATCCGGGCGAGGAGCGGCGCGAGCTGGGCCTGATAGTGACCGCGCGCAGGGGCGAGAAGAAGCAGCGCATTCGGGTACGTCTCCAGCAGCCGTTCGAACGCCGGCAGAACGTACTGGATCCCTTTGACGGCCTCGTATCGCGCCAGGATTCCGATGACGGGATGAGCATCCCCGATGCCGTAGCGCTGGCGAAGAGCACGCACCCGCTCGTCGCTGACGGCGTCGAAGGCATCGAGGTCAAAACCGTGATGGAGCACAGTCACTTTGTCATCGCGCACGCGATTGCGGCCGATAAGCGCCGCGCGCACCGCGCCGCTCGGGGCGATGATCGTCGTCGACAGCGCGTTGTTGTAGAAGTCGTAAAGCTCCTGCCACGGCCGGCGATACCTCCACGACACCGGCCCGGCATGATGGCGCGTGTGGATGCGCACGGGCACACCGCGCAGCGCGGCCACGGTCAGCCCGGAGAGACAGGCGTTCATGAAGTGTGTGTGGACGATGTCGGGACCATAGGCGCGGCAGTGCCGCCAGATCACCCGCATGGCCCGCGGGATGTCGGAGCGGCGGCGGAAGGGAACGTGCGTCCAGGGGATGCCGAGCGAGTCGAGGACGGGCGCCAGCGGCGGTGTGGCCCTGTTCAGCAACACGAAGGAGAGATCGAAGCGCGTTCGGTCCGTGCCGCGGCAGACCGATTCCAACAGCGGCCAGCGCGTCTCGAACCAGACGACGTAGACGACGCGGAGGCGCGGCGAGCCCCTCTCCTCATCCTGAGCTTCCGGCTGCACGGTGAAACCCGACTTTGCCATAGGGCCGCATCTCTGGCAAGGTTGGCCCGTGCCGGACGTCTGGTCGATCGCCATCTATCGCGGAACGTCCCCGTTGACACTTTCCCCGACCGGCATCGTGATCACTGGCAGCGATGTCACCGACCTCGATGCCGCATCCGTCGCCGATCCCTTTCTGGTACGGCGCGACGGCCGCTGGTTCCTTTTCTTTGAGGTCATCCCCCGCGCCAACCACCGAGGCGGCGTGATCGCGGTGGCCGAGAGTGAAGATGCCGTCCACTGGCACTACGGCGGCGTCGTCCTGCGCGAGCCGTTCCATCTCTCCTATCCGCACGCCTTCGAATGGGAAGGGGAGATCTACATGACGCCGGAGAACGCCTTCGGGGTTCGCCTCTATCGCTGCTCGCAGTTTCCGCGCGGCTGGGGGTATGCCGGCGATCTACTCTCGATCGAATGCGCCGACCCGACGCCGTTTCGATTTGAAGGTCGGTGGTGGCTGTTCGTCTATGTCGGTCCGGACCTTCTGCGCCTCTTTTTCTCCGATGCGTTGACGGGGCCGTATCGCGAACATCCATCCAACCCGATCGTTGCCGACGACACACGCGCGCGGCCGGCCGGACGAGTCGTCATCCACGACGGTATTCCTCTGCGGTTCGCGCAAGTTGGACGCCCCTCCTACGGCACGGCTGTTCGCGCCTTCCGTATCACCGAGCTGACGCCGACCTCGTATCGCGAAGAGGAGGCTGCCGCGGGACCGATCCTCACCGCCAGCGACACCGGCTGGAACACGAATGGGATGCACCATGTCGATGCGCACCAACTCGAGGATGGTACGTGGATCGGGGCGGTGGACGGGAGGGGATGAGCGACGAGCAACTCAAGGTTGCACGTACATACACTTGTGCATATCATTGCAGTGGTGACCGACTACGAGTGGGATCCGGCAAAGGCTGCATCGAATTACCGGAAGCACGGCGTTCATTTTGCTGATGCCGTGGGTGTGCTCGAGGATGAGCGAGCAGTCACGATTCCCGACCCAGGAGTGGACGAAGAACGATTCAAGACGCTTGGAATGGACGTTCTCGGTAGAGTGCTCGTCGTGGCGTACTCGCACCGAGGAGAGCGGATTCGACTGATTTCCGCTCGCAAAGCAACCGCGCCGCAACGTGCTGTCTACGAGAGGAAACGACGATGACCGACAACAACGACTTCTCAAAAGGGAAACGCGGTCCGGTAGTTCCGACCCCGAAAGGGAAGTCCCGCATCACAATCAGGATCGACGATGACGTCCTGGATTGGTTTCGCGAGCAGGTCAACGCGGCTGGCGGCGGGAACTACCAGACGATGATCAACACTGCTCTTCGAGAGCACATCGCGAACCGCACCGTTCCACTGGAGAAAACGCTCCGCCGCGTGATCCGCGAAGAGCTCCGGAAGCACGGAGCGGCTTGACTGTTGTGGTTCCGTTACTTGATCACGAGATCGTGAAGCAGTTCTTCGACGCTTTCGGGAACTGCTACGGGGACAAACCACGCCCTCGGGTAGAGGTAGTCTTCACCCGATTCATCGATGATGCGCGCGTAATCGCGGGCCGCGGCGGAAGGATCTTCAAGAACTTCGTAGACCTTGCGCAGATCGAGCGTGCCGGCGTATTCACCGTTATTAATGCAGATGACGAAATGCTTCGGGTCGCTCATGGGCAGTCAGTCCATGTACCGTTTGATCTTGATCCAACGCCTTCCGATTCCGTGAGCTTCGTACCAGTGAATCTCCGCTTCGGTCATCGTACCATCCTCGAGGCGGACCGTTGCGAAGCCCTTCCTCTTCCGCCACTTGCCGTGGCCGAACTGCTTCTGAAGCTCAGCGAGATCGCGGATGCCGTGTCCGGTTGAAATGGTTTCGATGCCGTAGATCGGCCCGACGATCTCGAATGACATCGCCAGCACCCCCTCACCTCAAGTAGAAGTGATCCCGCACGAAGTAGCTCGATCGTCCGCTGTCGTCGTGAAAGGTGCTGTACGCGTCGACGACGAGTAGGCGTTTGTTCAGATAGGCGAGGATGGCCACACGGAGGAAGCCGAAATCGTAGGCGGCTTTGAAGGCGACCGCTTCTCCCCCCGCGACCGTGAGCGCGAACGGAAACGCGGTCGTCTCGCCCCAGTCGACATTCGGTACTCCGCACACGCGGAGGATGACCTCGCCGCCGCGCTGCTCGACCGTCAGACTGGCGATGTTGCGGCTGGCGACGTCGTAGTTAGTCCACTCGCCGAGCAACGGCGCCGGATCGATCGGCTCGGCGCGATCTCGAGGGCGATCGCTCAGGCGTGAGCTCACCGGTGAAAGAACTCGCGGCTGAAGTACGCGGAGCGTCCGCTGCCGTCCTTGAAGGTGTTGAACGTGTCGAGCACGAGGATGCCGCCCTTCGTGTACGCCGCCAGGAGGCTCTCCAGGAACCCGAAGTCGTACGCGGCGCTGACAGCCATTCCTTCGCCGGACACGACGCTCTTGGCGTAGGCCACGGCCGGCACCTCTCCCCAGTCGAGTGGATCAGGCGTCCCCGAGCCGAACGCGCGGACGACGAACGCGCCATCGCGCTCGGCCAGTTCCAGCTTCACCACGCCGGCGGACTGCTTGTCGGTGGCGAACCAGACACCCAGCATCGGCGCCGGATCGACGTGGCCACCCGGAGGGGTGTCGCCGTTCGGAGGACGATCTTCGGCACGGACGTATCGCATGCCGAAATTGTAAGTCACCCTTCGATGATCCCGGTCGCCCAGATGCGCAGGGTTTCCTCGACGGCATCGAGCTGCTTGGAGAAGAAGTGATCGGCGCCGGTGATGATCATGGTCTCGGCGTTGCGGATCTGCTGGCTGAGCTTCTCGATCCTGGCCACGTCACCGTACTCGTCCTGCGTACCGTGCAGGATCAGCATCGGTTTCTCGCAGGCGCGGAGATAGCCGAAGTCGTATTTGTTGACCGGCGTGCCGATGAGGAAGAGCGCGTCGACCGCGGCGATCTCGCAGGCCGCGCGCGAGGCCACCCAGGCGCCGAACGAGAAACCGCCGGCGATGACCTTCTTTCCAGGATGCTTTTTGATCAGCCAGTCGATCGCGGCGACGACGTCACCCTGCTCCCCCTCCCCTTCTTCGTGATGCCCGGCGCTGTTGCCGGTGCCGCGGAAGTTGAAGCGGAGCGTGGCCACGTTTGCCGCTTCGAGCCCGCGCGCGGCACGGAAGACGACCTTGTTGTGCAGCGTGCCGCCGCCGAGCGGGTGAGGGTGGCAGACCACGGCCACGGCCGCCGGATCCTGCAGATCGCGATAGAGCGCTTCGAGCTTGCCGGCGCTCGAGAAGACATCGACATGGCGGAGCGGTTTCGGGTTCACAGTGCGCCCGACGTTTCACGCACCGCCGCGAGTCTGACGAGGACGCGATCGCCGTCCACCATCACTTCATGCGCGGCCACGGTGAACTCGGCGTTGCCGGTGCAGAGACCGGTCCGGACATCGAATCCCCAGAGATGCCACGGACAGACGATCTCATCGCCGATCAGATCACCCTCCGCCAGCGGTCCGCCGCGGTGGGGGCAAGTGTTGTCCGTGGCGAAGTACCCATTCGCCGTGTGAGAGATGGCAACGCTCCGGTCATCGACCTTCACGGCCTTGATACGCCCGACGGGAAGGTCGGCCGCGCGAAGGACTTCGGTAAACGGTTCATTCATCGGAGGCGCACTGTAGCAAGGAACGGGGGTGAAGGGTGGTGGGGCGCTGGGTTGCTTGGTTGACGGTTGTCAGTTGTCGGTTGTCAGTTGTCGGGTTGCTGAGTTGCTGGGTTGCAGGGGGCCGACGAACGAACCGAGCAACCCAGCAACCTGGCAACCCAGCAACCTGGCAACCTAGCAACCGACAACTGACAACTGACAACGGCAACCCACGACAACTGACAACCGAGCAACCTAATGAATCTTCCCCCTCGCCGCTCGATACGTTTTCCAATCCGGCTCGCTCCCGTCTGCGTTCAGTGAGATGGGGAACGGATGGCCCGGGATCAGCCGGTTCAGGGCGGCACCGAATGCCTTCGGATCGGCCACGTACCAGACCCACATCCGCTCGCCGTTACCGGTGACGATCATCATCAGGTAGCCGACATGATCACCCTGGATCGGATCGACAGCCGCCTCGAGCTTGGTCATCTGCGAGACGACCTTCTCCACCGGCATCCCCTGCGCGTCGGGCGCGTACTTCCAGTGCATCTCGATCACGTTGGGATACTGGGCCGGCTTCACATCAGGGGGGATTTCGTTGCGGACCTTCACGACGACGAACTTGCCGTCCTTGTTCGAAGAGCCGGCGACCCAGCCGAGGTTGGGCCCCTTCGCTGATATCGGGGTATCGGCCGTGAGCGACGCCGCGATCAACGCCGCGGACAGTGCGACTGCGATTCGTTTCATACAGAAGATCCTTTCACGAAAGCCAGATCGGACGCGGGACTCCACTTCGGCCGACATCCGCGTTGCCGTCCCATACACCAGGGACCGGCGTACCGCAATCGGGACAGTGTCCGTCAATCAGTCGGTACGAGGTAACGCGGAAACCGACGCGGCCGATGACGATGGTGTCGCACGACGGACAATGCGTGCTCTCACGGTCACCGACGGAGCCCGGGATGTTGCCGGGATAGATGAAGCGCAGCCCGGCGCGACGGCCGATCTCATAGCCACGCAGCAGTTGCCGCGCCGTCGTGTTCGTGTTCTCCGTCATCCGGTAGTCCCGATGGAAGGCGGTGACGTGCCAGGGGATGTCAGGGTCAACACCGGCCAGAAACTCGGCGATCTTCGTCAGTTCCTGATCGGAGTCGTTGAAACCTGGCACGACCAGCGTGACGACCTCCACCCAGATGCCGCGCTTCCTGAGACCCTGGATGGTGTCGAGCACGGGTTGCAGCGTCCCGCCGAGGTCACGATAGTGTGCCTCGGAGAATCCTTTCAGATCGACCTTGTAGAGATCGACGTAGGGCGCGATGTAGTCGAGCACCTTCTCCGTACCGTTGCCGTTGGAGACGTACGAGCAGACCAGCCCTTCGCGCCTGGCCTCCTTGAAAATCTCGACGGCCCATTCCGAGGTGATGAGCGGCTCGTTGTAGGTCGAGGTGATCACCTTCGCGCCGTGGCGCTTGGCGAGTTTCACCAGCTCCGCAGGCTCGAGATCGATCGGAGGCGCGCCCGCGACCGGATCACGAAGGGCCTGCGAGGTGACCCAGTTCTGGCAGTAGCCGCAGTGATAGTCGCAGCCGAGCATGCCGAAGGAGAGCGCCAGAGCGCCGGGATAGGCGTGAAAGAACGGCTTCTTCTCGATGGGATCAACCTGCAAGGCCGCGGCATATCCGCGCGGTACGCGCAGCACGCCCTCCTCGTTGTAGCGGACCTTGCAGATGCCCTTCAGGCCGTTGAGGATCTTGCAGCGATGGCCGCAGGAGTAGCAGCGCACGGCCTTGTTCTCGATTTTGTCGTACAGCTCGGGCGCCCCCTCGGCTGTCCTGGTGGCCAGGATCTCGCCGAGGGCCGTCTGGCTTTCGGTAGCTACGGGCATGCCGGGGAAAACGCCGGGAATCAGTCGTGTATTGCGGGCACACGGCACGACAGCACGTAACACAGCCATGCCAGCACGGCCCCGGCGATGCCATCGATGAGGTAGTGCCACCCGGTCACGATCGAGCCGATGAAGATGAAGACGGCGAAGATACCGAAGAGGGTTCCGCCCCACTTGGTCACGCGGCGCATCCAGAGGAAGGCCAGCATTTGGAACCCCACGTGGAGGCTGGGAAACGCCGCTACTCCGAGAAGAATGTTGACCGGCCGCTGAGCACCCCGCATCCATGCCAGGACCGAGGTGTAGTTCGAAATCAACAGGCGCTGGTAGAACTGCGTCTCCGTGAGAATCGGGGCCAGCGGTAACCAGACCCCCGGGAAACGATAGGCGGGCCCGAGAGCCGGCACAGCGACGTATAGCCAGGCACCGACGAGCCAGAGCATCGTGTTCGAGTTCATGAAGCAAATGCGCATCCGCCGATCCGGCGCCGAGGCGATGAAAATCGCGACGATGTTCAGACTGGCGAAGAAGAGACCCGCATAGGTCCAATCGATCACGTGCAGCACCGGAGATGCGGAGAAAAGAGTCAGGAAAAACACATTCGGCTCGTAGCCGAAACAGATGGCACGATCGAGGTTCCAGAGCTGCTGATCGAAGAGACGGGGATGCAGCATCGGCGTGGTCAGCTTGATCCACCCGTACAAGTGCACCCAGATGCCGCTGAAGATTGCCAGGCGGACCGTGTCGATGATCCACCCCGCCGACCGATAGGTGGTCAGGAGCTCTCGCGCGGCGCCGCGGCGGGCGGCAAAGGCCAGCCGGATGGCGATTCCGATCAGTGCTTGCAGGAAGAACCCGATGACGATGGGCGGCATGACTGCCGTCATCGTCGTGAGCGTAATCGACCCGAGGCTGCGAAGAACAAACAACAGCACCAGGAGGTTTGCGATCGTGAAAATTTCGAAAAAGTACGGGCGCCCGATTTGCGAACCCTTCACGCCGACATCGTACGTTGGATTTGCCGGATGTTTGTGACGTATTACCCGATCCTACGTTCCTGCACACAAGGGATCGGTTGCAGATCTCGTCCGCGGGCGTTCCGATCAGTGAACGCCAGGAGCGGCGACCGCTGGGAGGAAGTACAACGCCACGGCGATGATGGCGTAGACGGCCAGGAGTTGGATTCCTTCGTACCAATTCGTCTCTCCATCCATCACCAGATACGAAAAGATGGCCACGCAGAGGCCGACAGCGAGCATCTCGAACGGCGTGAAGAGCAGATCGAGCGGATGGCCCAACGGATACGAGAGGAAGACCAGCAGCGGCGTTACGAAAAGGGCGATCTGCACGCTCGATTGCATGGAGATGTTGAGCGCCGTGTCCATCTGGTTGCGCATCGCCAGCATCACTGCCGTCGAATGCTCTGCGGCGTTGCCGACGATCGCCAGCACCACGAAGCCGAGGAAGACTTCGTTCATCCCCCACGCCTTCCCCGCTTCCCCGACCGCCCCGACGAGCCCCTCGGCGACGACGCTCATCAGCGCGCTGGCGAAAAGGAGCAGACCGATGGCGCGCCGGACGCTCCAGACATCCTCCTTCGCTCTCTCCGGCATCGCGTTGACGGCGGCGAGTTGCTCCTTGTGCGTCTTGAACGTGAACACCAGGCCGAGGATGTAGACGACGATCAGAATGATGGCCGTGCCGACCGATACCTGATGCATGAGCCTCGGTTGATGCGCCGATTGCACGGAGCGGAAGAAGAGCGCCGGAACGAGAAACGAAGCGACGGCCAGAATGAGCTGCCCGGCCTGCGATTCGGCGGCCAGGGCATTGAACTTGAGCGTGCGATGCTTCCAGCCGCCGGCAAGCATGGACAAACCGGCCACGAAGAGCAGGTTGCCGACGATGGAGCCGGTGAAGGACGCACGTACGACACCCGGAAGCCCTGCCCGGATGGCGAAGATGGCGATGACCATCTCCGCGAAGTTCCCGAACGTGGCGTTGAAAAGCGCGCCGTAGGTCGAGCCCATCCGCCGCGCCAGTTGCTCGGTGCTGATGCCGATCCACGCCGCCAGCGGAAGGACCGCGGCACAAGCGAACACAAACTCCCACACCAATTTGACGTGCGCGAACTGCAAGCCGATGGCGACCGGTATCGTGGCGTAGAGGAGCCATTGGGCGATGCGCTTCATGTTTCCTCACTCTATCCTGAGCGTCAGCGAAGGATCTCCGGTGGACCGCGCGTGAGCTGACTTTCGACACGGACTGCGCGGTCGAACCGGAGATCCTTCGGTGCGCTCAGGATAAACTTGAAAACGAAACAATGATCCGCACTGAAACCGACATCCACATCACCACCATCACCCTCGACCGTCCCGAGAAACTGAACGCTTTCAGCGGGACGATGCGCGAGGATCTGCTGGCGGCATTGCGCGCGGCCGCGGGCGATCCCGCCTGCCGCGTGGTGGTAATCACCGGCGCGGGACGCGCCTTTTGCGCGGGGGGCGACGTCGAGTACATGTCGGGGCTTCAGAAGGACGGAAATGTCGAAGCCTTCCGCAAGCTCCTCGATGCCGGCCGCGACATCGTGACGGCGATCGCGGAGATGGCCAAGCCGGTCATCGCCTCGGTGAACGGCATCGCCGCCGGCGCGGGCTGCAATCTGGCCCTTGCCTGCGACTACCGGATCGCGTCCGAGGCCGCCAAGCTCGGCGAGACCTTCGTCCGCATCGGGCTCCATCCCGACTGGGGCGGTACGTGGTTCCTGCCACGGCTGGTCGGGCCGGGCCGCGCGATGGAGATCCTGATGACGGGGCGAATGGTCGACGCGGCGGAGGCGCTGGCGATCGGAATGGTCGATCGCGTGGTTCCGGCGGCCGATCTCCCCGCAGAGACGGCCACGCTGGCAAGCATCATCGCTCAGGGACCGCCGCTGGCCATCGCCGGCATCAAGCGGGCGCTGGCGGCGTCGCGCTCGAATACCCTGCGCGCGCAGGCCGACCTGGAGAGCGAGCACCAGTCCGCCGCATTCCTCTCGCGCGATGCGGGTGAAGGGATGGCGGCGTTCTTCGAGAAGCGGCCGGCAAGGTTCGACGGGGAGTGAACCGAACTTGAGTCTTTTGCTATCAGGTCCTGGCTTGCCGTAGAACTCCGTGTTCCAAAATTGATGGAACGTTAGTCAAAAGTGAACGAAAGTCGTTCAACGTCGAACAATAGTTGTTCACCGTCGAACAAAAGTCGTTCAACGTCGAACGATAGTTGTTCACCGTCGAACGAAAGTCGTTCACCGTCGAACGATAGTTGTTCACCATCGAACGAAAGTCGTTCACCGTCGAACGATAGTTGTTCACCGTCGAACAAAAGTCGTTCACCGTCGAACGATAGTTGTTCACCGTCGAACGGGGTGTCGTTCAACGTCGAACAAGAATCGTTCACCGTCGAACGAGAATCGATCGACGTCGCAGGCCCCGAGGTGGAAGGCGCCGGGACCGGTGAATCATCGGAGCTAGAATGCGTGCCGAATCGTGATGGGCCGATCGGAGCAGCCTGGCGTGGACAGAAGTGATCTGAGGGAACACGCGGCTGCGAGCTCCACGCTGAGCTGGACGGTCCGCGCCTCGTCGGCGGTCTTCGGGCTTTCGCTCGCCGTCGCGCTGTCGCCCCGCCTCGCCCTTCGCGCCCGTCCGGAGGAGATGCTCTCGGCACTCAAGCTGGCAGGCTACAGTCCGAAAGGGCTGATCCTCCAGTTCGTGTTCGCGGTGCTCCTGACCGCGGGTTTCGCCATCGCCGGCGATCGGATCGCGCGACTCCTGGCGCAGTATCGATGGGCGGCGATCAGCTACAGCGCGGCGCTTCTCCTGGCTCCCGTGGCCCTGATGAGCTACGGAAACATCAAGCATGTGCTGCTGGTCGGCGCCGCGGCGGCGGTGATCGTGGCCGTGCGCAGACGAGACCCGCACTTCTCGCAAGGCGACGTTGTTCTGATCCCGGTCGTGCTGGCCTGCTACATGGCATTCCTCGATCTTGGATTCGGTCACACTGCCATCGCGACGTTCCTTCGCGCCGCCATCGCCGTCTTTGCCATTCGCCTGCTCATCCCGGTTTCCGACGCGTTCATCGCCTCTCCCCTGGCTCTGGCCGCGGAAATCGGCGTGCACACGCAGGTGCTCGGCGCGGCGATCGCCTTGATCCTGATCTTTGCGACGCCACTCCTTCTGGCGAGGATGAAACGACCCCTCCCGCGAAAGATCATCTATCCGATCGTGGTCTTCCTCTATCCGCTGGCGGCGATCCGGCTGCCTTCGCCGGTTGCTTCGAATTTCTTCGAAGACGGCCACGATGTGCCGGTGGCGGCCGAGATGGCTCGTGGAGAGAAACCGTATACCGACATCATCCCGACGCACGGTTTCATCAGCGATGGCGCGCTCTACTTCGTGGCCACGAAGGCCGGGCTGGGCTCCCTTCGCCAATTGCTGAACACACGCCTTGTGGTCGGGTTTCTGAGCGGCGTCGCGATCTACTGCCTGGTGCTGGCGGTCACGGGGACCGCGAACATGGCCCTGCTGGCGGCATTTCTGACGTTTTCACTCTTTCCGGGCTCCATGATCTGGATGCGGCCATCCGCGGCCATCTTCGCTCTCGCCGCAACGGTCGCGGCGACGCGTCTGCGCTCAAGGCGCTGGTTCATGGTCGCGGGAGCGCTGGTCGTCATCGCCTATCTGGTCAGCATCGACTTCGGCCTTTACTCAGGGATCGTTGCGCTATTCGCGGCGTTCCGTGCGCGGGCGCTTCGCGCACTTGCGATCGGAGTCGCCGCCGCGGCCGTTCCGGCGCTGCTGATCTTCGCGGCATTCGGATTCGCGCTCGACTTCATCCGCGTCAACGCGATGGAGATCCTCGGCAGTCACTCCGCCTACTTCATCCATCCGCTGGAGATTCCCGAGCCGCTCCGGTCGCCGTCGCTGCTGCACCATCTCGCCGGCGGCCTGATGCCGATGACCTGGTGCCTGGCCCTCATCACCACCTGTGTGGCGCTGGCGCGTTCACCACTGCGGGCCCGGCGGAGCGATGCTCCCTGGCTGATCGGGATTTGGATCGTGGTTGCCACCGCGTCGTCCATCGAGCGCGGCAACCCGTACTACTTCACACTGGGTACGCCGTTCCTCTTCGTGGCCATCTGGACGCTCCGCCGGCATGCGCGCACGGTGGCGGCGGTGCTGATGGTCGTCGTCGTTCTCCTCGCCGAGCCCTTCCGGCATGTGATCAGCGTGATCCCGGAACTGCGGAGCGCAACGCAAGGGCCGATGTTCGACCCCACCGTCGCCAGCTCGATTCATGCGTCGCAGCAATTCGTTGCCACGTTGAAGCCGGGCGACACCTTCGTCGATTTTTCCAACTCCGCGCTGCTCTATGCGCTCCTGAACCGCGACTGCCCGTTGCGGCAGGTCGAGGTGGCGAACTATCAGACGGAGGAAGGGCAGGCCGAAGTCATCGAGCGAATCGGACACAACCCTCACATTCGCGCCGCGCTGATCATGTTCCCGGGATCGGTCCAGAACGTCGACGGCATCCCGAACGCGGAAAGAGCTCCGAAGGTCTGGGCATTCCTGCAGAAGAACTTCACGCCAGTCTTCAACCAGGACGGCGTCGTGTTCTGGAACCGGAATCGCTGAGAGCCTCGCGCGGCAAACCGGTCGATGTGTCGTGTTGGGACCTCTCATCCACAACCGGTAGAGGCGCGCCGAGACTCTACTGATTCGAGTTCATTCTCAGGAGTTCACGGATCTTCGTACTCACGTGAACCTTGAACCAAGATTCAGCACTCTCCAATCGAGCGATTGGAGGGCGCTGCCGAGAATGGGAGAGGGAGTACTTTCGAGCGCATCGAAGCGCCATTTTTCACACGCTGAATGCGCAAGAGGTTCAAGCAATACCGTGTCGACTCGGAACCCACCAATCTCGCCCCGCCTCACCACGTCTCCGGTGGAAGGGCCATCGATTGCATGAGGTCGAGGGCAGGGTCCAGTTTGCTCTCATGGCCGGCATACACGTCGTCCAATTTCTCCCGAACGCTTTGTGAGGAGTGCCGATCGGCATACTCCTCCTCGTGTTTGGCCGTCCGCGCGACGACAAGCGTCATGTCATCCTTCTGCGGCGCTTCCGCCACGAAGGCGTCCACAGCCTCGGCGATGGCATCGCGAACCGCGCCGGCGGAGGAGCTGGCTTGGCGCAGCAGGAGGTCCTCGAACGCCTCGTTGCCCCATTCGTCGCCGGCCGCGTTTTCGGCCTCGCAGATGCCGTCGCTGTAGAGCACGACGGTCGAGCCGGCGGGAAACGGGCGGGTCTGGGTCATGTATTTCGATGAGCCGAGGATCCCGATCGGCAGGCCGTGCGAGCGCATTTGCTCGATGCGATCGCCGGTGACGATGTAACAGGGATTGTGGCCGGCGTTGACGAACTGGATCGTCTCCGCTTCCGGATCGATGGTGATCATGATCATGGTGATGAACTTGTTCTCGGCCGACCAGCTATGGATGTGCCGATTGAGCTCGGTGGCGATGTCTCCCAGCTCACGTCCCTCGGCGAAGAGCAGTTGCACGGCGGCGTGAAAGGCCGACACCAGCAACGCCGCAGGCATCGACTTACCGGAGACGTCGGCGACGATGGTGGTCAGCGTTCCCTCACGCTGGAAGAAGGCGTGGTAGTCGCCGCCGACCTGTCTGGCCGGCCGGGAGAGCGCCGCCAGTTCGATGCCTTCGATGACCGGGATCGACTTCGGCAGAATGTCTCTCTGGATCGTCGCGGCCAGGTCGAGCTCCCGCTGCATGGCCTGCTTCTCCAGCGCTTCTTTGTGCAGCCGGGCATTCTCGAGGGCGATGGCGACCTGGTTGGCGAAGAGTGAGAGGAGCCGCAGCTCGTTCGCTTCGAAGGCTCCGACGTCTCCTTCCCGCGTCTCGCGGTCGCCCGCGGCGAGAACACCGATCACGGCGTTGTCGCCTTTGATCGGCACGGCCACCGTGGCGATGCAGCCGGGGAAGATGCACTCCGATGTGTCCTCGAACGTCAGTGCTTCGCCGGCGGCGATGACCCGGTCGGTGATCTCGTCGTCGAGGAAATCGGAGCGCGTATCGCCGAAGGAGCGATAGACGCGGAAGCGATCGCCGTCGCGGAGGAAAAGCGCGGCCCGCCGGGCATTGATGAGCGAGATCATCCGGAAGAGGATCTCGTCCGCCAGGGCGTCGATGTTCAGCGTGCCGGCGATGGAAAGGCCGATGTCGTAGAGCGACTCCAGCTCCCAGAGGCGGTACTTGAGCTGGAAATCCCCTTCGCGCATCTCCTGGGCCAGGCGGTGATTGCTCAGCACGGACGCCGCGAACGAGCCCGCGGCGTAGAGCATCTGCAGATCCTCATCCGAGGCCGGATCGCCCGCGAGGGTCACTACCCCGAAATGGTCTCGGGCCGTCCGCATGGGAATGACGTGTCGCGGCGTGGGATGGAGCGGCAAGTCGGAATCGGGCATCTCCCCATCGAGGATCTCCGGAGCGACACAGTGATGCGACTTCGCAGCCAGCCGCATGGCCGGCCCGCGCGCATCGCGCAGGTAGACGGCGCCGACGTCGTACGGCGTGTGCTTGTTGAAGGCGTCGAGGATCAGCGACCCATGCGACGAGAGTGTCGCCCGCTCGATCTGCTGCAGGTCGTTCAGAAAGTCCGCGAACTGGTGAACGAGAGGGGGCATGAAGAGGATGGAAGGATAGCAGTTGCTTGGGAACGTGGGTTGCTGAGTTACTGGGTTGCTTGGTTGCTGAGCAGATTCACCGAGCAACTCAGTAACCAAGCAACTCAGCAACCTACAAGCCCAGCTCCTTCAACGCCACGTCTTCGCTGTCGAAGATCCTGGCGTAGTTCGCCAGTCCCATGATCTGGAAGGTTTTGTGGATGACAGGGGTGAGGCAGCAGAAGGCGATGATGCCGCCTTTGTCGATCATCTTCTCGATGATCTCGATGAGGATGCTGATGCCGATGGAGTTGACGATTTTCGTATCGCGCAAGTTGAGAAGGAGGGTGCGCACGTCGGCATCCATCAACTCGTAGGCTCGGTTGGCGATCTCTTCGCCGCCCACGTTGTTGATGTAGCCCTTCGTGTAGAGCACCGCGCCGTTCGGCTTGCGGTCGACCGCGACTTTCAGTTCCTCAGTCATGATTCTTTCTTCTCGTATTTGACCATATGGATGGTCGTTCCGCCGCCCGACGTCGTCGAGATGCTAACCTCGTCCATGTGCGCCTCGATCAGTTGCAACCCGCGGCCACGTTTGTGCGAGACGCCGGCCGCGGGCCGGCGGGACCGGGCCTCGGCCGGATCGAACCCGCGCCCATGATCAGTGATCCAGACATCGATCCGGCTGCCATCTCCCTTGGAAGTGCCGACGAATCTTAAATAGATGCGGTTGTCAGCGCAACCGGAATGCTCGCGAGCGTTGATGCAGGCCTCGATGATCGCATGAGTCATCTCATCGATCTTCTCGGAGCTCATTCCAAGTTCGCGGGCGAGGTTGGCGGCCGCGCGGGCGGCTGCGATCTCGATATCCGCGACCATCGGAAGAGTCAGCTCCATCTGCCGCTCGGCGGTCGTCGTCATTTGTGAAGAGTCCTGAGAGACGACGTCAAAAGCCGAGAAGGAGTGCCACCGCGGACTTGATCCATTCCGGGATCCCGCCGAGCTGATCGATCGCCAGCAGAGCGAACGTGTTGACCGCCAGCAGCATAGGAAGCGCGTACTGAACGGAAACGGCGGTGGTGCGGGTGTCGGCGATGCTTTTCATGGTGTCCCCCCTCAAGTGTCGGGACCACCCAAGAGCAACGCCACTGCCACGCCTGGTTTTCCTGCTCCACTCTCTCTAAGCCTCTGATCTTGCGAAGTTTACACGGAAACACACGGAAATGTGACGAACTGTGCAACTGTAGCGGATCGCCACACATGGAAGGTTTCAAACATTTCCATCTTCATAACTGTATGCAATCAATGTGAGTTACTAGTGAACGTCCCAGGACTCCACAGTTGGGGCGAATTGGGACATTGCCTCCCGCATCCGGTAGAGAGTCTTGCGGTCGACGCCGAGGATCTTGGCCGCCTTCGACATGTTGCCCTTCGTGTGCGCCAGGACCCGAGCCACGTAGCGGCGCTCCAGCTCGCCCAGCGAGGGGAAATCGGTGAGCATCTCCACCCCACCCGCCCCGGATGCCGATTCGGGCAGGGCCAGATCGCCCGGATCGATGACAGGATCGGTGGTCAGCGCCAGAGACCCCTCGACCAGGTTCTCGAGCTCGCGAACGTTGCCGGGGAACGGGTAGCGCATCAGCTTCTGCAGCGCCTCCTGGGTGATGCGGACATCGTGAAGCCCCTCGCGCTTGCCGTACTTGTCGAGGAAGAAGCGGACCAGCTTGGGGATGTCCTCCTTCCGGTCGCGGAGCGGCGGGAGGACGATCTCGACGACCTTGAGGCGATAGTAGAGGTCCTGCCGGAACTCGGTCTTCTCGATCATCTGCTCGAGGTCGCGATGCGTGGCGGCAAGGATGCGCACGTCGATGGGGATGCGCCGCCGGCCACCGAGTTTCTCGACTTCGCGCTCCTGAAGCACGCGCAGCAGCTTGGCCTGGAGAGCCAGGGGGATGTCGCCCACCTCGTCGAGGAAGATCGTGCCGCCCTTGGCCAGCTCGAACTTGCCCGGCCGCGCGTCGACGCCGGTAGCAACACCGCGCTCGATCCCAAAGAGCTCCGACTCCAGGAGGGTCTCGGGAAGGGCCGCACAGTTGATGGCCACAAACGGACCGTCTTTTCGCGGCGAGTTGCCGTGGATCAGGCGCGCCACCATCTCCTTGCCGGTGCCCGACTCGCCGCGAATGAGCACGCTGGCCTGCGAGTCGGCCACGCGGGCCACGAGATCGATGACCCGCTGCATCTTCGGCGAGTCGCCGATCATGAGACGGTCGTTGTAGTCGCGCAGCATCCGCTGCTTGAGGTTGCGATTCTCGTCTTCGAGGGTCTCGCGAAGGACGGAGAGCTTGTGGAAGTTGCGGGCATTGTCGATGGCGGCGCCGCCGATGGCCGCCAGCGAGGACAGGAAGCGGAGATCGTCCTCGACAAAGCTGCCGCTCTTGGCGCCGCGCTCTTCCTTGCCGCCGACACCGATGATGCCGATGATGGTCTCGCCCGAGATCATCGGGGCCAGGAGCAGGTCGCTGCCGGCGCCGCCGAGGAACTTCGACACCGTCACAGACATCGGCTCGCGCGAGGCCAGCACCTGCTTGATGGGCGGCTCGGCCAGGATGGCGTTGGCAGGCGTGGGGATGTCGACGCCGAATGTGAAGATCTGCTGGACGTTGAGCTTTTCGTCGAGTGAAAAGACGAAGCCGACCATGGCGTCGAGCACGGCGATGGCCCGGTGCATCAGTTCTTCGATCAGCTCCCCCTCGGGACGCAGCGTATTCAACGCGCGGCCAACGTCGTAGAGCGCCTCGAGTTGGAGGAGCTTGCGGCGGAGCTCGAAGTTGGATTGGGCGGGCATGGTGATGGTTGGTGAGTTGCTAGGTTGCTGGGTTTCTGGGTTGCTCGGTTGCTGGGTTACTGGGTTAC
>Ga0307470_10000205_pt1 | contig 39062 bp, 35 predicted proteins | sample atmos_gasesAM3C__FD_204565 | JGI IMG/M metagenome (GOLD analysis project Ga0307470, IMG submission 204565) | Hardwood forest soil microbial communities from Morgan-Monroe State Forest, Indiana, United States - atmos_gasesAM3C_05 | ecosystem: Environmental > Terrestrial > Soil > Temperate forest... | reverse complement strand
TTCGCGGCCGCACTTCAATTCATGATCGCTGACCCCGGGCAGAGCCCGGGGCTAGACTGTTGGACGCGCCTTCGCGCGTCGACAGAAGAGTGCCAGCAGCCGCGAGTCGTCTGTCGCCCGCTGAAAGCGGGCTCTGGAAATTGGGGCCTCCCATTTCCCCCGGCTGAAAGCCGGGGGCTACGTTTCTTAAGCCGGCTTCGCCGGCGAAACCCGCGATTCCACTCAGATCGTGTTCGGAGGTCGGCATGACCGGGAAAGTCTTCCTCGTAGGCGCTGGCCCCGGCGATCCAAGACTTCTTACCCTTCGCGCGGCGGAACTGATCACGCGCGCCGATTTCATCGCCATCGACGCCCTCGTCTCGGATGCGATCGCCGATCGCGTGCCGGCGACGGCCGAGGTCGTCTATGTGGGCAAGCGCGCCTCCAAACACGCCCTTCCGCAGGAGAAAATCAATCAGCTCCTGATCGACGAGGCGAAGAAAGGAAAGACCGTTGTTCGCCTCAAGGGCGGCGATCCCTTCGTCTTCGGGCGCGGCGGCGAAGAGGCGGAGGAGCTCGTCGCAGCCGGAGTCGCTTTCGAGATCATACCGGGCATCTCCTCGTCGCTGGCCGGACCTGCGTATGCCGGCATCCCGGTCACGCACCGCTCGTACGCCACCTCGCTCACGCTCGTCACCGGCCACGAGTCGGACTCATCGACCGGCATCAAATGGGAGGCGCTGGCCCAGCTCGACGGGACGATCGTCTTCCTGATGGGCTTCGCCAATCTGCCGATGATCGCCCGAAAGCTGACCGGGCACGGCGTTTCCCCGGACCGGCCGGTGGCCGTGATCTCAAAAGCGACGACGCCCGAGCAGCGGACGGTGACCGGCACGCTGGCGAACATCGAAGCGAGGGTTGCCGAGGCTGATCTGTCGACCCCGGCGCTGATCGTTGTCGGCGACGTGGTGAAGATGCACGAAGTCATCAACTGGTTCGAGACCAAACCGCTGTTCGGCAAACGGATCGTCGTCACGCGCGCGCGCGAACAGGCCTCCGAGCTGAAACGGCTCCTGGAAGAATCGGGAGCAACGGTCGTGCAGTTTCCGACGATCGAGATCGCCGCGCCGGAATCGTACGAATCGCTCGACGCGGCTGTCGACGGTCACTTCGACTGGCTCGTCTTCACCTCCACGAACGGCGTCTCCGCCTTCTTCGAGCGCCTCTTCGCCAAGGGGAAGGATGTCCGCGCCCTGTCCGGCGCGCGCATCGCCTGCGTAGGCGACACCACCGCGGCGTCCCTTCGCGCGCATGGAGTGGCGGCGGACATCGTGCCGGTGAAGTTCATGTCCTCCGCACTCATCCCGCACTTTCTCGCTGACCAGAAAGGCGTCCGCATCGCCGTCATTCGCGCCGCCGAGGGGCGCGATGAGTTCATCGACGAGATGCGCAGACGAGGTGCGGACGTTCACCTGGCGGTCGCCTATCGCACCATTCCCGTGGCCGCGAACGCGGACGATCTGCACGATATCGATGTGGTCACCTTCACCAGCGCCTCCACCGTCGACAACTTCTTCGCAGCCATGAACACCGATCTCGACGGCACCTTGCTAGCCTCGATCGGCCCGACCACGAGCGACGCCATCCGCAAACATGGCCATCTGCCGCATGTCGAGTCGTCCACCGCCAGCATCCAGGCATTGCACGACGCGGTGGTCGCTCTGATCGGACAGTAGTTCGTCTATCTGCTCCCGCGGGCCAAGGGTTGTGAAAGCCCGGGAACCGCATTTCTCACACTCTCACTGGAATCGTCGGCACTCCGTACCCCGTCGAGAGCCCTTCTCCCCCGCGGTTTCTTGCGGGGGAGAAGGTGCCGACAGGCGGATGAGGGGGCGTTTCTCGCGGATGTCAGTTATGGGCGCGACTCGTGCCTCCCAAGCGGCCGGCCAGTGGCGCAGATCGTTCATGTCGCGTATACGCCCCCCTCATCCGCCTCCGGCACCTTCTCCCCCCGCAAAAAAACCGCGGGGGGAGAAGGACTCTCGACGAAAGGGCGTGGCGAGAGTGCAATATGTGAGAAGTGCGGGTGAACGCGTTCCCGGAACGTGCTCACGCGTTCTGTTTTCGCATTCATCCGTTCTCAGAACGTGATCATGCGTTCTATTTTCGCGTTCATGCGTTCGCGGAACGCGTTCGCGCGTTTCGTTTTCGCACTCATGCGTTCCGGAAACGCGTTCACTCGTTCTGTTTTCGCATTCACGCGTTCCCGGAACGCATTCACTGGTTCTGTCTTCACATTCACCCGTTCGCGGAAGCAGTTCGCGCGGTCCGGGAACCTGTTTGCCATCCGCTCCGTCTAATTCAGAGGAGGCAGAATCCGATGGAAACGAACAATCACGTCAACGGTCCGATCCAGCAGTCAGAGACGACGCCTGAAGGTCAGCTCGATACGGTCATCCAGCAGGCGGTGGCGCAGCTTCGGGGGATTTACCAGATCCTGCCCGACTTCGTCCCGACGCCGGTCGAAGGACTCAACGCCATGCGCACGGCCAGCTCGGTGCCGGACGAGTTCCTCGAAGCCAGCGCCGTCACGGCCGAGAACGACACGACCATGCAGACGATGACCGGTCTCGATCCCGCGAAGGCGCGCATGGTCATCACGCGCAATCTTCGGTTCGAGCCGCTGGCTGCCGCCGCCGAGGCGTTCGCCAGGGACGTTCGCTACAACATGTTCCGGGAGAGATGGGGTGTCGTTCAACAGGCGTTGCAGGTATACAGCCTCGCCAAGAGCTACACCCGTAACGCGCGCAGCGCCTCACTCGTGGCGCACGTTCATGCGATGCAGAAAGCCCTCGGGCGCAAAGGTTGTTCCCGCAAGGCGAAGCCTGGACCTACGGAAAATACCCCCGCGGAACCCGCAACTGCTGACCCGCACTCGAAGTGATCGCCAGCGCGTGCCACTGATCCGCGGCCGAGGGATCCGAATTGAAAACTACCTGGTACTGATTGCGTAGCTCCGACGCCAGCTTGGCGTACACATCGGGCAGCTCGCGCTCGCCGCGGATGATGAAGTACGTCGCGCCGGTATCGCGGGCGATGTTCGCCAAACGCCGGGCCTCGAGGTAGCCGACGCCGAAGCGCATCCAGCGCGTCAGGAGCTTGTTCTTGATGATCGGGTAGATCGGTACGCCAGCGTAACGGGCGTAGTGGACGAGGTGGTCCAGCGTGAAGTGGCTCCCCTGATCGACCCCGTCGGTGAGGACGACCAGGGCGTGGCGGCCGGGCTGTTTCTGCAACTCGTACAGCATTTCGATGGCGGTGTCGTAGAGGTGGGTCTCGCCCGACGGCCTGACGTGATCGACCGATGCGGCGGCGGCGTTGAAATCGTTCGTGAACGGTGTGAGCCAGAACAATCTCTGGTTGAAGCCGACCACGGCGATGCGGTCCTGCGGACGCAACAGTTTCTGCGCGAACTGTTTGGCCGCGGCTTTCACCACGGGCAGCTCTTCCAGCATCGACTCCGAGTAGTCGATGAGGAGGATGACGTAGAGCGGCTGGTCGGAGGCGGGATTGAGCGCTTCGATATGCCGCGGCTTGCCGTCGTCGAGCAACGTGAGCTCGGCCAGGCGCGGTATGCGGTCGCCGCCTGCCACGGACAGCGGGATCTGCTGGACAGAAACATCGACCTGTTCGTTCGGATTGGTGCCGAAGAAGAGGACGTCGTTGGCCTCGCTGCCGTCGCTCGCGCGCGCCACGACGCGCGCGTAAACCGCGTTCGGAAACTTCGCCGCGTCGAAGGCGGCGGTGTACGGCGGCGCCGCCACAGCGCCGATCTTCTCCTCGCCGATGAAGAAATCGACGGTCGTGATGCCGACTTGCTCCGGTTTGACGACGTTCGCTGCGAGCACTCCGTGATTGGCGTGAAGGTGGACGCGGAATGGCGGCTTGGGATCGTTGACCACCATCTCGTCCTCGCCGGAGACGTTGCCCTGCGCGTCGTAGCCGACGGCGCGGATGCGCAGCCGGCGGATGTACTGGCCGACCAGGACCGGCAGCACCATGAAGCGGCCGGTTCCTTCCGAGTACTTCACGCCGTTGATGAACAGTGCCACGCGCACGACGGGATCGGTCGTCTGCACCGGCACGGGCAGACTGCCGTAGACGAGCGAGGATGGCTTTTGCGTGATCAGTACGCTCTGCGCATGAACGGACGCGCTGATCAGCGACAGAAGGATGACGGATGAAAGAAGAAGGATGACTCGTCGGATCACACGCCGATCAACCCGATTTCATCCTTCGTCCTTCCGGCTTCCGCCTTCGCAACCACCTGATCCATCGTGCATTGCCGCGGCTTCTTCTCCGGCCGCCAGCGCAGGAACTTCGAACCGTGGCGGAAGCGGCCCTGCGAGAAGTAGTCGTACTCGACCTCGCAGACCAGCTCGGGCCGCACCGGTTCCCATTGTCCGCTCTTCTCGGTGGCCCATCGCGACGGGCCTCCGGGGACGCGCACCTCGAAGGGATTGTCGCCGGCCAACGCTTCGAGCGTCTTCGTCAGCGCGCCGCGATCGTCTTTCCGGATCGACGATGTGTGGCCGATGTGGACCAGGCGCCCTTCGTCGTCGTACAGCCCGAGGAGGAGCGAGCCGATTTCGCGCGTCCCTTCGCCGTAGCGGAAGCCGCCCACGACGCAGTCGGCGGTCTTGAGATGCTTCACCTTGACCATGCCGTCGCGGTCGCCGGAGTGATACGGCTCGCCGATGCGCTTGGCCATGACGCCGTCGAGGCCGGCGCTGCCGAACTTGTTGAACCAGTCGTCGGCGAGCTTGCGATCGGTGGTCGCCGGCGAGAGGCGGATCAGCGAACCCTCCGGAACGCTGACGAAGAAGCGCTCCAACTGTTCGCGCCGCGCTTCGATCGGCTTCTCCGCGATCGACCGTTCGTTGATCACGAGCAGATCGAAGGCGAAGTAGTGCGCCGGCGTCTCCGCGGCCAGCCTGCGCACGCGCGACTCGGCCGGATGGATTCGCTGCAGCAGGTCGTCGAAGGACAGCCGCCCGCCGACGGGCACGACGATCTCGCCGTCGATCACAAACCTCTTCTGTCGCAGCTCCAGCATGGCTTCGACGACCTCGGGGAAGTAGCGTCCCAACGGCTGCCCCGCCTTCGACTGCACGGCAACGCTGTCGCCGCTCCGGAACACGATGGCGCGGAATCCATCCCATTTCGGCTCGAACTGCCACCCATCGCCGTCCGGAATCCGGTCGACACGCTTCGCCTCCATCGGAAGAAAGGGCGGCGTGATCGGAAGGTCGAGCTCTGGGAAGCCTTGAGTATTGATCTTCGGAACGGTGCGGTTTCTTGGGGACATGTTCAGCTCTTCTTCTTCGTTTTCTTCTCCGGCATCGTGAACACCTTCATCAGATCAAACCGCTTCTTCCCCACCGCCACGTTCTTCCACAGATCCCCAACCTCGGCGACGCGATCGCGGACGTTGTCGATGCGGAAGTCCTGGATGTCGACTCCCTGTTCGATCTCCTCCCACGTCACGGGCGTCGACACGCCGGCGAACGGGGTCGGGCGAACGGAGTAGATCGAGGCCAGGGTGCGGCCCCAGGCGTTCTGGTTGTAATCGACCAGAACGCGGGCGTAGGGGCGTTTCACCTTGCGGTACTCGGCGGTGATGATGTTCGGATGGCGCGACTCCAGCTCGATGGCGATGGCCTTGGCGAAGGTCCAGACCTCTTTCTGCAGCGGGCCGCGGACGATCGGGATGTAAACGTGAATGCCTTTCGAGCCGGTGGTTTTGGCGAAGACCGGCATGCCGAGGTGGTCGAGGATGTCGCGCACGCGGAGGGCCACTTCGCGAATCATGGGGAAACCGGCGCCCGGACCGGGATCGAGATCGAAGTGAAGGACGTCGGGACGGTTGTAATCGTCGCAGCGCGCGTACCAGGGGTTGAGATCGATGCAGCCGAGGTTGATCAGCCAGAGGAGCGACGGCAGATCCTGCACGATGGGGAAGTTCACCATTCCGGCGTCGTGCGGGATCTGGCAGATGTCGATCCACTCCGGCCGCGGCTCGGGCGCACGTTTCATGTAGAAGAAGTCGCCCTCGGCGCCGTTCGGGTAGCGCTTCATCACCATGGCCCGGCCGGCCAGGTGCGGCAGAAGGTAGGGCGAGATGTCGGCGTAGTACTGCAGCAGATCGCGCTTGGTGATCTTCAGGTTCTTCCAGAACAGCTTGGGGAGATTCGTCAGCCGCACCTCACGCGAGCCGAAGTTCAGCACGAGGTCGGTGGCATCGGCAGGGATGACCAAGCGTTTCGCGGCAGCCACGATCACGAATTGTGCAGCGGTTACGCCAGAGTCACCAGCCCTCTGGTATTTTTCCGTCGCCTGTGGTGCGATGCCGCGGCGCGTCGAGGGTGGCGTATTCGAGCTCGCGATTGGCGCGGACGGCACGGAGCATGAGGCCGCCGCGCGACATGTCGCCGAGGCCGGCGAAGGCGGCAGGGAAGCGAAGCCGGTGCGCGAAGACCGGCCAGAGAATGTCGACGTACTTTCCGCTGGCCACGCTGCCGAGAAGGACCACTCGTGCGTCAGGATCGAGTGTTCCGGCGAGGGAGAGCGCGTCACGCTCCAGCGGCTTGCGGTAGTTCCGTTTGCCGATATCGATGGGCGTTCGCGCCATGATCTTCATCCGATCCGGCGTAAGCCGCCAGTCGTGCGGTACGAGCCCGAATCCGGGGGCGATGACGTAGACGCCGGCGTTGGCGGCGAAATGGAGCGCGTAGGTGATCTTGCCGCGGAAGTAGAGAGAGCTCATGAACGCGAACGCCGTCCCGATCGGCACGCCCTCGGGTGAGCGATACATGCGCGCCGCCTCAAAACTCGCATTCGGCGAGATGAACTGCTTCGCCCGAACGCCTGATGTGCTCGCAGGCGAGAGCAGGAAGATCGTGGGCACGGGTGGGGGAACAGTCGGGCGGAGGATTGTCTTTCCCGAGGCAGCGGGGAACACGTAGGTCGGAATTCTCAGGAGAGGTGCCGACGAGCAGGACCGATGTGGCACAGACACTTTTGTCTGTGCGGGTCTCGCCACGACTCAAGATTGCAAGCTCTCAGGCCGGCCGGCTCGGCCGGGGCACAGACAAAAGTGTCTGTGCCACATCGGCATAACCCCGCGACCGCGATTACAATATCCGCATGTTGATCAAAGGAATGACGGAGCAGGAGATCCGGGTCCTGCAGGAGTTCCGGCGGCTGGCCGTGGAGTCGCTGGGGATCGCTGCCATCAAGGCCATCAAACACCCGGCTGGCGGCGGCGAGGCGCCGGCGTTGTCACTCGTAGACAAGGGCTTCCTGACAACGGACGGGCCCCGGGAGAACTTTGCGCTCTCACAAAAAGCGAAGGATTTCCTCTCGTACGACCCCAAACCGGAGTTCGAAGAGGCAGGCTCACCCGTGGAAGCGGCGGCCGGGGCTGAATAAATTGCACATGAATTGGTGCAATCTATAACCCACGCAAATTCAGCAGTTTAGCTCACAGGCAATCGGCGCCTGATGGTCTCGGTGCGCGTAAACACCGTTGACTCAGGAACTTAGCTGTCGTAGCATGTGTCGCCGAGGATTGGAAATGAAAGATGGCGACAAAGCAAAAGCCAAAGCAGCCAAAGCCAAAGCCTCAGGGAAAAAAGTCAGTATCAAAAGCTCCGCAAAAGAAAAAGGCGGCAAAGGCGGTAAAACCGTCCAAGCCGGCGGCAAAAAAGAAAGCGGCTCCTCCTCCAAAGCCCAAGCCGCCAAAAAAGGCGCCAGCGCCAAAGACAGCGTCAAAGCCAAGCCCAAAGCCGTCCCCAAAGCCAGCGCCAAAGCCGTCTCCAGTCCAAAAAGCAGCGCCAAAACCGCCCGCGCCGACGCCGAAACCTTCACCTTCACCAATCCAGCCATCGAGAGCGCCTTTAAACGTGCCATCAAGAAGTATCCCAACGCCTTCCGCAGGCTTACTGACTGAGAGCACCACGCGGTACCTCAGCGTTCAGGACTTGGTGGAGTTGCATCGCGCCGTGGCCTCGGAGTTCGGGGGCAATCAGGCGCATCCCGGCGTCGTCGACTCACAATTCGGTCTGCTGAACACCGTGCAGCGGCCACAGGTGTTGATGCTCGGCCGCGAGGCCTACACGACCTTTCCCGACAAAGTGGCGGCGTTCCTTTTCGCGCTGCTCATCAACAGCCCGTTCCGCGGCGGCAATCGCCGCGTGGCCCTGGCATCGCTCTTCGCCTTCTGCGAGCTCAACAACCGGACCGTCGATGCACGCGTCCTCGACGAGAAGGCGGCCGAGGGACTTTTCAAACGAGCCGCCGGCCACCGCGAGCTCGGCATCCCGCCCGAGAACGTCTTCCGGGAGATCCGCGAAACGATGACGCGGGCGATCATGCCGCTGGCGTGACGCGGTATCGGGGGTTGACCGTAGGTCGGACTCTTAGTCCGACCGGTACTTGGGACGCCGGTAGGTTGAACGTAGGTCGGACTCTTAGTCCGACCGGTACTTGGGAGGCCGGTAATCGATCGCCGCCTGTAGTAACCGGCCGCGCAAGCTCTGGTCGGACTAGCGGTCTTGAGTAAGAAAATGTGTAGCAGATGAGTCGCATTTTCAAGCGGCGCATTTTTGCTGTTGGGTGAAGCGGGCGATTTGGGTCTCCAGAGAGGCAAAAGCGCGACGGAGCGGGATCGATGCTGGGGCGGTGGGGGCAATGAGCGAGAGCCCAGGTCGCAAGAGGCGAGTCCACGCACGCGAGAAGAACACCGCCACGCGCAGCCCTTCGGAGGTGAGGCGGTAACGGTGGGTGTGCTCGATCCGTTCGAGGATGCCGTGCAGGCGCAGTCGTCTGATGTCGTACGTCATCCGGCCGCGGGTGATGGTGTCCGGGTCGATGCCCAGAAGGTGCGCCAGTGGCGCGCGGAGCTGTGAACTCGTAAACCCGTCGGCTTGGAATGCGAACATGACCAGAACCGCGAACAAAGCCTGAACCCGAGGATCGTCGAAGCGGAGAGCGGAAGCCTTTTGCTCTGCCACCTCGATGGGACGCACCACCTGATTCCACGTGTCTTCCCCGATGGCACAGTCGTGACTGACTGTCTGGACGCTGAGCATGCGTCGGTTGGCTGAGAAGCCGAACTCCCGCAGACGCGGGAGATTGTGCAGTCGCTTGCCGATCTTGAAGTCGCGAGGGTTGTTGATGGTGGTCTCCACCCGGAGAGCACGTCCCAGTTTGAAGTACTCCTTGATTTTGGCAGTCCTGTAATCCACATGCAGCGACGGGATGACCCCCTCATTGATGACCCTCGTGCGGAAGCGGCCCGGGGTCTGACGTGTGATCTTGCGTGCGAAGATCAGCTGCACATTGTCGGGACGTCCGAGGTCGAGATTCTCGCGGATGACCTCCTCGAAGAAAGCTCGGCCTGTCAGGGGACGATCCAGGACCATGGTCAGCGAGAACTCGGCCTGAAGGATGGATACGTCGTAACGGTATCCAGCTTTGCGGTCCTTCGTCGTGAAGGGATGCGGCAGCCGAGCAAGCCACTTCCGAAAGACGGCGTCGATCTTCGCTGCATCGAGCCGATCGCAGAGTTTTTGTGCCGTTTTCGGATCTGCACAAGAGAGCAGGCCGTTGTCGAGTGCCTCGAACGCGATCCCTCTCTGCGTCAGTTGCCGTTTGAGCCACTCGTGCCCATTCAGACAGATCTTCGCGTTGAACGGAAAGTACGAGCAGAACTTGATGAAGAGCGGCCCGAAGTCCCGATCGACGATATAGAAGTAGTAGTGATTGACCATGCCCGAGGATCGAACAAGCCAGGGATAGGTCATTCCGCTGTTCACATATCGCCGCTTCTCGGTTCGATAGATCGTGGCCCGCTCCTGCGCCTTGCCGACGAAGTAGACCCCTTCGTCGCGATCGAAGTCCTTTCGTATCTTCGTCGCGACGTCGTCCTTCCGTTCCCCCTTGGCGAACGTGATGAACGGGACATCCTCGGCCCGGGCCAGTTGCTCGATGGAATCCACGAACTGCTTGGTCATCGGATCCATCAGAGTCGAAGAAGCGAACTTGGCAGCGCGGTGCCGTCGAAAGAACCCGACCACACCCTCGGTCATCTGCAGCTTGGGAACGTACCCGTTCAGATACAAACGATCGATGCCCTCGGTCTCGAGGACGACGTGCTGCTCCAGAATGTCTTTGACGGAGAGTGTTACGCTCATCTGCGGCTCCAGCGGACTTTGTCCGAAAGGACCTCGCCGCTTGACGGCTCAAATATACGGTTCAGCGCGCTTCGGCGCCGCTTCCGTCGTTCCGCTGGAGTCACTCTCCTTGAGAGCTATGCTTACATCTCGTCGGTTTGAGGCGGAGCCTCGCTAGAGAGTCCGACCTACGTTCAAACCCGAGACCGCGAAACGGCTACTTCTCCTCGCGCTCGTGCATCGAGGCATTGATGCGGCCGAGCAGGATGCGCGTTACGCGGAGGTCGTGACCGGCGTCGATCAGCAGCAGGGTGATGTCGCCGCCGGCCCATAGCAGCCCGGCCACGACCAGCAGGCGCGTCGCCTCGACGATCAGCGTCATGAAGGACCCGAAGCCGCTCACTATGATGCCGGTGACCACTTCACCGATCAGGACGATCAGCAGCAGCACGGCCAGAACCTTGAACAGCCGGGCGATATAGCGCAGCGCCAGATACGGCTCGAGGTCCTCGGTGCGCACTTCGTCCTCGCGGGCACGTTTCTCGTCCGCTCGCATCGGCGACGCGCCGCACGCCGGACAGACACGCGACGGATCGGGGCGCGCCGCGTTGCATTCAGGGCAGGTTGTTTTCGTTACGGCTTCGACCACGGGTACCTCCTGGTTCTCGGTTGTCGGTTTGTCCATTGCCCGTTCCGCGCCACCTCGGGGGTCGGGGGTCGGAGAGGGCTGGTAAACCAGAACCAGAAACCAGAAACCAGAAACCAGAGGTGGCCGAACATTTCTAGTTTCTAGTTTCTGGTGTCTGGTTTCTAGTTTCTGGTCGCAGGCTCCGACCGCCGACGCCCGACGCCCGATCCACCCCCCACTCCCCACCCCCCACGCCCCTATACTCCCTGCGTGATCCAACAGGAGCGGAACGACCTCGTAACAGGCACTATCCGGTCGCTACTCTGGCTGGCGGCGTTCTGCTTCGCGGCCGGGATCTTTCTTACCGCCACGCTCCTGTTGCGCGGCGTACCGCCGACGGCACACGTCGCGGTTGGCCGCGTCACGGTCGAGAACGCATCGAAGCTTAGCGACTACCTCGCGGCTCTCCTTTTCTTCCTGGTCGCGCCGGCCGCAACGATCCCGCTTTACCGCCTCGGCGTGCGTGAGAACGAGCGGCTCCGCGCGGCGGTGACCGGCCACGGGATGCGCAACCTCGTCTCGATCCTTTTCCTGGCGCCGTTCTTCCTGGCGCCGTTTCTCTACCTGACCACATTCAAGCCCGCCTGGCCGGTCATCATCCCGATCGCGGTCTCGCAGCTCCTGCCTCGGGCGGTCATCACGTGGCAACGTAGGCGATGGGTCCGGCAACTCTTCGCGCCGGGGATGGAGCCGTTTCACGCCCTCATCGCAGTCGAAGCGCTGGCCTGGATACTCTTCCGCTACATCGCCGTCGGCAAACGGATCGCGCACATTCCGACGCTCTTTCTCGAGATCGCCTTCATCGGATTCTTCATCGCCCTGTTCTGGCTGGCCTTTCTGCTCGTGGCCCGCATCGCCGCCTTTACGTTCGATCTGACCACCGAAGCCGCGTTGCAACGAATCGCCATCGCAGGACTGCCACTGGTCATCCTTCCGGCGCTGGCGCTCCTCTTCATCCCCGGAAATGTGGCCATGCCGATCGTCCTGATCATGGTGCTGCTGGCATTGCCGCTGACTCTGACAAAGCGCGAGCCGATCGATAGCAAAGCTGTTCGCAATGTCGTTGCCTTCGCCATCCTCCCCTTCCTGCTGTTCTGCATCAGCTACGCCTCCACGGCATCTCTTACTCAGTGGATCGACCTTTTCCACCGCGGTGAGTCGCTCGGCCCGGCGTCGGATCTCCTTCGCGGGAAGGTGCCGTTCCGCGACGTCTTCGTGCTGCACGGCCTTCTCGAAGACGGCCTACTCGATAGCTGGCTCATGCAGCTCTTCGGTCGGACCGTGAACGTCGCCATCCTGCGACCGGTCGTCCTCGGCTCCGTGGCCGTGTCCATGCTCTGGTACCTCGGCATGGTGATCTTCGACTCCATCCCGCTGGCGATGCTGTCGATCTTCCTCGGAGCGGTGACGACGGTCGACAACGAGCGGGCTCTTCTCGAAATCCTGGCGATCGCGTTCCTCATTGGCGCCTTGCGACGCAATTCGCGTTGGCTGGCGCTGGCCAGTGGCGTCGCCGCCGGCGTAACGATCTTCTACAGCCTCGACATCGGCCTCTACGCCATCGGCGGCGGGATATTGGCGATTCTTGCTGTGACTACGTTCAGCCGAAGTTCGGCCCGCCGCGGCTGGGCTCTTCTCGGCGCATTCCTGGCAGGCATCGGACTCGGCGCGGCTCCGTTTGTGATCTATCTGGCCGCGCATGGCGCGCTCGGCGCATTCTTCGAGACCTCCTTCGTCGTTCTCCCGCGCATCATCGACGCGGTCTGGTCGCTGCCGTTCCCCGACCTGACCACCACGTTCCGCAGGAACCTCAACCTGCACACGCTGGCTGACTTTTTCCTGTTCGATCAGTTCCGCTTCATCCTCAACCTTCTCGTCATCGGCATCGCGCTGATCGCCCTGGTACAGCGCAGGATTACGCGCCGCGGAGACTCGCTCGATCTGGCGCTGGCCGTTCTAACGGCGTTCGCCATCCTGACGCAGCGGAGCGCGCTGGGCCGTGCCGATTTTCCGCATCAGTACTTCTCCGCGTTTCTCATCGGACCGATGATCCTGATCCTGCTCGTGTTCCTCGGCCGCGCCACGATGCGGCTCTGGCACGCGCGCGATCGCGCCGCGCAGGCCTTCATCGTCCTCGCCGCGGCGACGATCGTGCCGATGCTCGCGGTGATGCTGTGGGTCCCGGACCTCGTCAACATGCGGCTCGACGACATGACGCACTACCTCGGCCGCGTCAGCCGCATCGGCTGGATCGATCCCGCCGCCGAGGAGATCCGCGGTCGAATCGACGGCGTGAAGTCGGTCGTGAACGAGCTGAGCAAACCGGGAGAACCGATCTTCGACTTCTCCAACCAGCCCGCCCTTTACTTCTTCTGCGACCGTCCGAATCCGACACGCTTCTACCAGGTCCCGATCCTCTCGCCGCGCGAGTATCAGATCGAGACGATCCGCGCGCTGGAACGCGCCAGACCGCCTCTCGTCATCCGTCACTCGCCGCAGGAGTTCGACGTTTTCGACGGCATCGACAACTCCATCCGCGCTCAGGCCGTGGCCGCCTATATCGACGACCATTACACCTACGCACGATCGACGCGCGGCGTCGAGATCTGGCATCGCCGCGGCGACTTGCCGCCATTCAATCTCAACAGCTATCTGAGCCGCATCCGCATCCCATCCCTCCAGGAGCTGGGGATGCTCGGCGAGCGCTCACGCGTGGTGTTCCCCTCGGTGGGCAGTCTTCCCGGCGCGAACGGGACGTACTGGCGCAGCGATCTGACGTTGCACAATCCGTTCAAAGAGCGCATGCCGCTCGGGCTGCGCTACGTCTCCGGCGATGCGCGCATCGATCGTGCGGTCACGATCCTCGGCGGACAGAGCCTGCGATGGGAGGACGTCGTCCGCTCGCTCTTCCTTGCGCCCGAGGGGAGCGGCGTGCTGTGGATCGAATACCGCGGACAGCACCCGCCTGTGGCGCGGATCAAAACCTACGACGCCGCGCACAACGCCCAGGGCTCGGTCGACGCTCCGCTGTCGATGCGCGACTCCGCCACCGCCGGAACCGAGAACGCAGACCTGACCATCGTCGGGATCCCCGGCGGCACGCAACGGCGCATCAACATCGGCATCGTCAACGTCGGAAAGATCCCGGCCACCTTCCGCATCACCGTCCGCACGCGCACCGGCCAACAGATCGGGAAAACATTCGAGGAAGGCCTCGCCGAGGACGCTTCGCGCATGATCGCCGACATCGACAAGACTCTCGGCGTCCCACTCGATGAAACAACCACCGTACACGTCACGATGATCGCCGGCACCGGCGTCGCCTACGTCAGCGTAATCGACGCGAACGGGGATTCGCAGTTGCTGAGCGGGGTTGCGAACATAGGTCGGGCTATGTAGGTCGGACTCTCTAGTCCGACCCGAGCTCGGGAGAACGGTAATTGATAAACGTAGGTCGGACTCTTTAGTCCGACCCGAGCTCGGGAGAACGGTAATTGATAAACGTAGGTCGGACTCTTTAGTCCGACCCGAGCTTGGGAGAGCGGTAATTGATAAACGTAGGTCGGACTCTTTAGTCCGACCCGAGCTTGGGAGGACGATAATTGATAGTCCGACTCGAGCTCGGGAGAACGGTAAGTGATAAACGCCTGTCGTTCAGAGCCGCGCAAGCTCTGGTCGGACTGAGAGTCCGACCTACGTTTGCCCCGCGTCACCCTCTCCACTCGCGCAAGCTCCGGTCGGACTGAGAGTCCGACCTACGTTTGCCCCCTGTCACCCTCCCCACTCGCGCAACAGCGCCTTCGCATCCTCCTGCGCTTGTGCGTTCTCGACTTCGTAGTTGGGATCGTTCGGCGTGTTGATGACTTCGCGCAGGATGCGAATGGCCTCGGGGCCGTTCTTGCTGTCGTTCGAAACCATGGCGTCGGCCAGAAAGACGCGCGTGATCTTGTTTGTCGGATCGATCCGGTACGACTCTTTCAGGAAGCGCACCGCCTCCGCGCTCGAAGCCCAGCCGGTGAGGAACGGGACGTGCGGGGTCTCGTCGTGCAGCCGCCCGAGGACTCGCTGCGGACCGCCGCCATCCATCTTGGGATTGGACAGCATGGCGATGGTGGCCTCGCGGCGAATGCGATCGGCGGCACCTTCGCGCACAGCAGCCATCTTGCCGTAGGCCAGCGCCCACTCGCCCCAGTTCACCGAGTCCCAGAAGAAGACCTCGCCTGCGCCGGCGATCGTGCGTGCGGCGTCAGCGACCTGTTTTTCGGGCGCATCCGCTTTCACGCCTTTGGCCGCCAGGGCGCGACTGACGATGGCGAGGGCCGCATTGCCCTCCGTCTTCCCGATTCCGTAGACGCGTTTCTTCTCGTCCCCTGCTGCTGCCACGTACGCCCCTTTGAAGCGAAGGGCCCGAAGCAGTTTCCATCGTGCCTCGAGATTGTTCGGCTCCTGCGCGACCGCCTTCTGATACGCGGCGATGGCGGCGTCGACATGCGCCGGCTTGGCCCGGCCACCCTGGTGGCCCTCCGCGCGCGCATTCCAGTGCAGGTCGCCTTCGCTGACCTGGGCCGATGCGGTCAGTGCGAATGCGGTGACCAACGAGGCGAGAATCACGATTTTGCTCATGTGGGCGATTGTATGGCACATCAATTGAACTCATCCGTAACGATGCGCCTGAAGATCATTGCCACCACTCTGTTTCTCCTGGTCGCCTGCCGAGGCGTCAAAACGCCCCGTGACTACCAGAACGCCCCGCCGGCGATGATGCACCCCGCGACGTCGTCTGCTCAAACGCCGGCAGCACACGGGATGCCCGGCCCCGGGCCTGAGCCTAGCAAAGGCGCCGAGGGCGCAAACATCACCAGCAAACCAACCTCGGCCACGCAGCCAACGGAGAAGCTGGGGAATCAGGCGCCGGTGACGACGGCGACGCATACGTGAGTTGCGGGGGTTGGGGAGGTGGTAAACCAGAAACCAGAAGGTGACTGGGGAAAACGTAGGTCGGACTCTCTAGTCCGACCAGAGCTTGCGCAGCTCTTAACTACAGGCAGTTATCAATTACCGATCTCCCAAGCGCGGTCGGATTGGAGAGTCCGACCTACGTTTACAATCCCCATCCCTTGCGACTCATCTTCTTCGGCACTCCGGAGTTCGCTGTTCCTTCGCTGGAAACGCTGGCGCGCGAACATGACATCGCCCTTGTCGTGGCACAGCCGGACAAACCGGCCGGGCGCGGGATGAAGCTCCACGCACCGGCCGCGGCGGTCAAGGCGCGTCAGCTTGGGTTGCCGCTGGCGCAGCCGCCGAAGATCCGCAGCGCCGAGTTTCTCGAATCGGTTGCGGCGCTGGGAGCGGACATCGGCATCGTCGTCGCGTACGGGAAGATCCTGCCGGCGGACCTGCTGGCCATTCCCAGGCAAGGCTGTCTCAACGTACACGCGTCGATCCTGCCGAAGTATCGCGGCGCGGCGCCGATCCAGCGCGCCATCCAGCATGGCGAGACGACCACCGGCGTGACCATCATGCGCGTCGATGAGGAGCTCGATCACGGTCCGATGCTGGCCGTCGTGAAAACGGTGATCGGTCCCGATGAACGGATGCCGTCGGTCGCCGCACGCCTCTCGCGCCTCGGCGCGGAGGCACTGGCGCGCGTGCTGGCGGCGATGCCCGTCGAAACGCCGCAGGACCATGCCGCCGCGACGCACGCGCCAAAGATCGAAAAGAGCGAAGGAGCCATCCACTGGACCGAGACCACGGCCGCGATCTACAACAAGTTCCGCGCCTTCGACCCCTGGCCCGGCATCTTCGCCGGCGATCTGAAGCTGATCGACATCGTCCCGGCATCCGGTCACGGCACGCCGGGGACGATCCTTTCTTCCGCTAACGACGGCGTCGTCGTCGCGACAGGAGACAGCGCGCTGCGGCTGATTACGGTGCAGCGGCCGGGCAAAGGGCCGGTGAGTGCGAGGTCCATCCTCGGCGCAGCGAAGGTTGTCCCGTGAGAGGGCGGAGACTGTTTCGAACCACTGACGGAGCACAGACAAGAGTTGGGCATGTGGCACAGACATGCCGCGATAGCGGCCCAAAGACGGTAGCCAGGGGTGCGAGCGCTTTTTGCGAGCAACCCCTGGTTACCGATGTCATTGGATGTCGTGCCGCGTCAGCGGCACTAGACGTCATCGACAACTGTGACTCCACTCCAGTGCCGCTAACGCGGCACGCAACAATGGGCCTCGTACCAGGGGTGCTCGCAAAAAACGCTCGCACCCCTGGCTACCCTCCATCGCCGCTATCGCGGCGGCGGCTTGACCGCTCCATCCACTCATTCCCGTGAAAGACGAAAGACAGCGCGCGCTACAACTCCTCCGCCGCATCGAGCGCGAGTCGGCCTATGCCTCGCTGGTTCTGACGAACGACTCCGGCTTCGTGCGCACGCTCGTCCTGGGCGTGCTTCGCTGGCGCTCGCGGCTCGATTTCGTGATCGACTCGTTCGCCAAGGGCGAGGTCGAGCCGGAGATCCGTGACATCCTTCGTCTGGGAGCCGTGCAACTGCTGTTCATGCACGTCGCGCCGCACGCCGCGGTCGGCGAGACGGTGCAGCTCGCGCCGTTGCGCGCGCGCGGCTTCGTCAACGCGGTCCTTCGGCGGATCGCGTCGAAGAAGAACATCCCCGAACCGCCGGACGTCGCCACGCGCACCGCGCATCCGCCGTGGCTCATCGATCGATGGAGCCGGATATACGGCGCCGAGCGGGCGGCGAAGATCGCCGCGGCCAATCAGGAGCTGTCGTTTCCCGACGTCATCACCGATTCGCCGCCTACGGATGCGACCGCTTCGGAACTGGTACCCGGCATGTGGAAGCTGACCGGATCGAGCGCGGAAGTCGACGGTTACATTCTCGATGAAGGGAGCGCGGTCATCGCCGGCATCGCCGCAGCGGCGGGTGACGATGTGCTCGACCTTGCCGCGGCGCCGGGGGGCAAGTCGCTGGTGATGCGCGCCCTTGGCGCGCACGTCGTCAGCAACGACATCTCCATCGCGCGGCTGCGCCCACTTATCGGTAGGTCGGATGCGCTTGTCGTTAGCGACGGTCTGCGCCCGCCGTTTGCCCGTCAGTTCGGCGTCGTCCTGCTCGACGCGCCGTGCAGCGCCACCGGCACGATCCGCAAGAATCCGGAGCTCAAGTGGCGCCTTAGCGAAGCGGATCTCGCGTCATTCGCCTCCTTGCAGCGTGCGTTGCTCACCTCCGCGCTCGACCTCGCCGCGGAGACGGTCGTCTACTCGACCTGCTCGCTGGAACCGGAGGAGAACGACGCCGTGGTCGAGGACGTCCTCCGCGCCCGCGGCGATTTCGTCCGCGGCGATGTGGCTGGATTGGTGAACGCGAACGTGGCGCGGTGGGTGGAGAACGGCGTACTTCGTCTGACACCCGAGGCGGGCACCGACGGCTTTACCGCACACGTGCTGCGGCGTTCGCTTATCATCCGCCGCTGATCATTAATGGCTCGCGACCTCCTCATCGGCAACGGCTCACTCGTCTTCGGCTTCGACGCCGCGTACCGGATCGCCGATGTCTACTTCCCGCACGTCGGCCTCGAGAATCACGCCGGCGAACGCTTCCGCTTCGGCGTCTCGGCGGACGGCGTGTTTTCCTGGGTCGAGAACGAGCCATGGCAGCGGACGCTCACCTATCTGCGGGAGACCAACGTCACCGACGTGAAGTGCGTGAACGAGGAGCTCGGCATCCGCCTTCGCTGCTACGACGCGGTCGACTCCGAAGCCAACGTCTACGTCCGGAAAATCGTCGTGCGCAATCTGCGCAGCGAGCCGCGGCGGGTGAAGCTCTTCTTCCATCACGGTTTCGAGCTCTACGCCAGCCCGAACGCCGACACGGCCATGTTCGATCCCGACTCGCGGAGCGTCATCCACTACAAAGCGAAGCGCTACTTTCTCGTGAGCGGCGCCACCGACGCGGTATCCGGCGTCGATGAATACTCGTGCGGCCGGGCCGGCGTGGGCGACAGCGAAGGGACGTGGCGCGACGCTGAGGACGGCCAGCTTTCGATGAACGCCATTCAGCAGGGAGCGGTCGATTCGACCATCGCTCTCCACGTCGATCTCGAACCGCTCGGAAACCAGACGGTGTACTACTGGATCTGCGCCGGTGTCCGCTACGGCGACGTGCGCAAGCTCGATCAATACGTGCGCGAGGAGACGCCGGCCCGGATCATCGCCCGGACCGCCTCGCTCTGGTACACGTGGGTCAACAAGTCCGGCGAGGATCTGAGCGACTTACCCGAGGAGATCCTCGACCTGTATCGGCGATCGCTGCTCGTGGTGCAGACGCACTGCGACCGCGAAGGGGGCATCGTGGCCGCCTCCGACTCCGACATCGAGTTGGGTCACAACGATCACTACGCCTACGTCTGGCCTCGGGATGGCGCTTTCATCGCCGACGCTATGGACAGGTCCGGATTTCATCAGATCGCGCGCCGATTCCTGCAATTCGCGCACGACACGATCAGTAACGATGGTTACTTTCTCCACAAGTACGCTCCGGACGGTTCGGTGGCGTCGTCATGGAATCCGTGGGTGCGCAACGGGAAGAAGCAGTTGCCGATTCAGGAGGATGGGACGGCGCTCGTGGTCTGGCTGCTGGCGCGGCATTACGACAGGACCCGCGACCTGGAGTTCATCCGCGGCGTCTACCGGCGTCTGGTCGTACAGCCGGCCGACTTCATGGCGCAGTTTCGCGATCTGGAGACGCATCTGCCGCTGCCGTCGTTCGACATGTGGGAGGAGCGGCAAGGCGTCTTCACCTTTACCGCGTCGGCAGTCTGCGCGGCGCTGCAGGCCGCCGCGGATCTGGCCGCACTCTTCAATGAACAGGAGCGCCGCGCGCACTATCTGCAGGTGGCCGGCGAGATTCGGGAGGCCATGGTCCGGCACCTCTGGCTGGAGGACGAGAGCCGTTTCGCGCGCGGACTGACATTGAGCGCCGACTCTCTGGAGCTCGACCGCACCGTCGATGCCTCGACATTCGCCACATTCTTCCTCGGCGTGTTTGCGCCGGACACGGCCATGGTCGAGGGGACGATGCGCGCCATTCGGGAGACGTTGTGGGTGCAGACGGAGATCGGAGGCGTTGCACGATATGCAAACGACCGCTATCAGAGGACTGTGGCGGATGATGACCCGACTCCTGGCAACCCGTGGCTGATCTGCACGCTCTGGCTGGCCGAGCACGCCATCGCCCGGGCCAAATCCGTGGCAGAGCTGCAGTCGGCGCTCGACCTTCTCCGCTGGGTGCGCGCGAAGGCTCGCCCGTCGCTCGTGCTGCCGGAGCAGGTACATCCGTACACAGGCGCGCCGCTGTCGGTTTCGCCCTTCTCCTGGAGCCACGCGCAAGTCGTTTCCGTCGTCCGCGGATATCTCGACAGGCTCCATTTTCTGCGCAGAAACGGCGCCGAAAATGCAACGCGCATTCAAGCGAAGAATGTCGCGGGAAACTCCGTTGACAAACCACCATCGTTCTCATAGATTGCGAAAAACCTAGAAAACATCACGGTTTGCGCATCAGGAAGAGGAGAAGTTCTATGGCAGGCAAGGGTGACGTCATCAATGAAATCGCTGAACAGGCGGGCATTTCGAAAAAGGAAGCGGCCGCTGCCTTCGATGCGTTCGTAAACTACATTTCAGACACGTGCCAGCGCGGCGATCGCTGCGCCATTCCGGGGCTGGGCAGCTTCGCGGTATCGCAGCGGAAAGCGCGCGAGGGCCGCAATCCCCGCACGAATGAAAAGATTACGATCCCCGCATCGAAGAACGTCCGTTTCAAAGCAGGCAAAGACCTGCGCGAGGCGGTGAACACGAAGCGGGCCAAGGGTCGCAAGTAAGGCCGCTCCCGCGGCAGTCGAAGCGCCCCGCCGCGGCGGGGCGTTTTCATTTTGCGGCGTATCGCGCGCGCGCTTCAAACCCACGCTTTCGGCACGAAGAGGCGCTCGAAGAGATTGATGGCATAGCGATCGGTCATGCCGGCGATGAAGTCGATGGCCAACCGCTCCACGGGCTCGTCGCCGGTCATGTTGAGAAACTCGTCGGGATGGACCGTGACGTGCTCGAACAGCGCCGTCAGCGTCCGTTGCGCCTTCACGAATTCGTTGCGCACGGCCGGGGTCAGATACATGTTCTGGAACATGTACGTCCTCAGTTCTTCCAGCGCGCCGAGCACCTCGGCGGACATCGAGATCGACTCGTAGTCGCACGCCAGCGTCGAATCGATCACGTCGCGCACCATCCGGTCGATCCGCTGACCGGCCTTGTTCCCAAGCGCCTTCCGGATCTCTTTGGGAATGTCGTCCTCGCTCAAGACACCGGCGCGGATGCCGTCATCGATGTCGTGATTGACGTAGGCGACGATGTCGGAGATCCGGACGATGTCCCCTTCCAGCGTCAGGGCGCGCGCTTTCGGGCGGCGCCGCAGCAGCTCGCCCTTCTCGCCCTTGGAGTGTTTGAGGATGCCGTCGCGCACTTCGATGGTGAGGTTCAACCCGCGCCCGTCGTTTTCCAGCACCTCTACGACGCGCACCGACTGGCGATAGTGGTCAAAGCCCCCTTTGACCAGCTTGTTCAGCGCCGCTTCACCGGCATGTCCGAATGCTGAGTGGCCCAAGTCGTGCCCAAGGCCGATCGCCTCGGTGAGGACTTCGTTCAGCCGCAGCGACTTCGCGATCGTCCGCGCAATCTGCGTGACCTCGAGCACATGCGTGAGCCGGGTCCGGTAGTGGTCGCCCTCCGGCGCGAGAAACACCTGCGTCTTGTGCTTCAACCGCCGGAAAGCCTTGCAATGGATGATGCGGTCGCGGTCGCGCTGATACGACGGCCGGAGATCATCTTCCGGCTCATCGCGGTCGCGCCCGCGCGTCTCCGCGCTCCGCCCCGCCCGCGCGACCATCGTGTCGCGCTCGATGTTCTCGAGCATCTCGCGGATGGTGGTCATGTAAGTACACTCTACCTCGGGCCGAAGCACCGGCGTCCCCGCAGCGGAGCGCTGGCGTCCTCGCCGGCTGGCTCGGCGGCGTCTCGCCGCCGAGGGTTACAGGCAAATGCTTGGAGTCTTGCCGGCTCGGCGGCGAGACGCCAGCGCTCCTAACTAACTCCCATACCCCACCCACTTCCACCATCGCAATCCCGCTTTGAACGGGTTGTTCAAAACATAGCTGCGCGTCGTCTGAAAATCGCGAGCATCGCGAATGATCCGATCGAAATACTCGCGCTGCCAGATGACGCCCCGCCCAATCCGATGCGCTGTGTACGACTTCCAGGAATGCATCACGCGCTCGAGGTCCGCACCGCGTCGGAGATAGATCATCGCGTGAACGTGATTCGGCATCACGCACCATGCATGCAACTCGTATCGCGTACGGTCGAAGTAGCGAAGGGCACCCGCGACGATCGCCGCGTTCGCATCATCGCGAAAGATGCAACTGCCGTGGCCCTCGTCGAGGTGTGAATCGAACTTGATGCTGAAGAGCCGATCGACCTCGGCACGTTCAGACGGATTCATCGCCGTTCGCATCATCTGTTCACGCTCGCGAAAGAGCGCGACGGCGACATCACGTGGCAATGAGTCGCGAAGACGGAAGGTGATCGAGTACGTCGATTCGTCGAGTAGCCAGTGAGGGAGTCGGCCTCGCGATCGGCGGACGAGTTGCTTATTGGTTTGAATAAAGTTGTCGTGGCGCATGCGCGCTGGATAGAGCGCGGGCCGACGTGTGGGGCAGTGAGGTTACCTCGGAGGGTTTGCCAGTGCAACCGGAGCGCTGGCGTCCCCGCCGGCTGGCTCGGCGGCGTCTCGCCGCCGTGCGCGGCCGAACGGTCCTCGCCGCCGGGGTTACAACTTAATGTTTGGAGTCTTGCCGGCTCGGCGGCGAGACGCCGCCGAGCCAGCCAGCCGAGCCAGCCGGCGAGGACGCCAGCGCTCCGTCGGGTGATCACACTAGCAGCTCGCTTCGGAAGACCGTTACCGCCCTCCCAGCGAGTTTCACGCGATCGCCGTCGAGCCGGACGCGGATGGCGCCGCCGCGCGGCGAGGCCTGAAAGGCGTTCATCTCGTGCTTGCCGAGGCGCTCAGCCCAGTACGGCGTGAGGCAGCAGTGCGACGAGCCGGTCACGGGATCTTCGTCGATGCCGGAGCCGGGAGCGAAGAAGCGGGAGATGAAGTCGTATTCGCCGCTTCCTCGGCTGGTGACGATGATGCCGCGCACCGGCAGTTGCCGCAGAACAGCGTGATCGGGCTTGAGGCTCCGCAACTCCGCTTCCGTCGGCAACTCGACGAGGTAATCGAACTGATTGCGGCCGACGTAGGTGGCGTGCGTCGTGCCGAGGGCATCGAGCAGGCCCGCAGGAGCAGCGATAGCCTCCTCACGCTTGGCCGGGAAATCGAGCTCGATGAAATCGCCGTCACGCTTCGCCGTCAGCACGCCGCTGCGCGTATGAAATCGCAGCTCGTCATCCTTGCTGATGTTCTCGGTCCAGATCGCGTGCGCCGAGGCCAGCGTGGCGTGGCCGCAGAGATCGACTTCGACCGCCGGCGTGAACCAGCGCAGCCCCCAGCCATCATCGCGGACCGACAGGTACGCCGTTTCAGCGAGGTTCATTTCCGCTGCGAGATTCGCCATCCAACGGTCGTCCCGTGGTTCGGTCATGAAACAGACAGCGGCGGGATTGCCCTTGAACGGTTCGCTGGTGAAGGCGTCGACCTGGAGGAGGAGCATGGCGCGGTCTCGCGGTCTTGCGGTTGCGTGGTCTCGCGGTGAGGCTGCGCCACTGCGCAACCGCGAGACCTCGCAACCGCGTTACCTCAGAACCCCTGCACCTTCGCCGCCTTCGCGTACATCCAGCGGACGAAGAGGAAGCCGACGATGATCACGCCGGCCAGGATGCCGTCGCGCGTCCAGCGATCGGCGCCGTAGATGGTCGGGTAGTGATTGCTGATCATGAGGAAGATCAGCGGCACCGACATGTACGTGTTCTGGCGCGAGCGCAGGCCCGCCTGCCGCACGGTCTCGGCGTCGGCGGGATTGCCGTCTTTGATCCCTCGGATGATCTTCTGCTGATAGGGCCAGATCACCATCCAGACATTGAGGGCCATCATCGTGCCGAAGACACCGCCGGAGTGGATGTAGAGCGCGCGGCCGCTGAAGTGCCCGGCCGTGGCCATCAGGCAGTAGACGCCGGCGAACAGGACCATGTTGATGATGCTGGCCACGGTGACGTTCGCCACCTTCTTCAGGATCAGGTTGTAGATCACGAAGCCGACGGCCAGCGTGATCAGGATGATGGCCAGCCAGAGCCATGGGTTGCCGAGATGGTCCTGGTCGAAGAGAACCGTCTTCTCCTGGTAGTAGATGATGCCCAGCAGCAGGAAGCCGGTGATCCACGTCCACGCCGCGCCCCAGCGGAACCAGAAGAGGGCGCGCGGCATCAGCTCCGGCACGACCAGCTTCTTGGTCGGCCCGTCCATCTTGCCCGCGAAGGGCCCGTTGACGAAGTTGAAGAACCAGAGGTGACCGATCCACATCACGCCGGCGACGACGTGACCCCAGCGGAAAACGAGCTGCAACCAGTTGTTCAGATCCCCATTCATACGTTCTCCTCAATCTTTGCGGTTTGGGGTAGCCTGCACCCGATTATATGCGCGGGCAGGAAAGCCTGAATTTCGATGGCCGCGTAGCCATCGTCACCGGAGCATCGACAGGCATTGGCCGTGCCACCGCGGAGATGCTGGCGGCCGGTGGGGCGCTCGTAGCGATCTTCGCCCGTTCCGCCCAAGCGCTGCAGGCCGTGGCGGCAGCGCACGAGGGACGCATGCTCGCGGTCGACGGCGACGTCAGCGAGCCGGAAGCGATCGAGCGGTTGTTCGTGGAAACGGAATCACGGTTCGGCGACTGCGACATCCTCATCAACTGCGCGGGGATGATCGACCCGAAGCCGCTCCTCGATGTGACACCCGAGGAATGGGACCGGATGTTCGCAGTCAACGTGCGCGGCGCTTACCTGGCCACGCGGCGCGCGTTGCCGGCGATGATTGCAAAGCGCGGCGGCGCAATCGTCAACGTCGCCTCCATCTCCGGCGTCATCGGCCCGGAGAAGTTTCCCGGATATGTCTCGTACTGTGCCAGCAAGGCCGCCATCATCTCCATGACCGAGGCGCTGGCGGTGGAGGTCAAGCAGTACGGCATCCGCGTGAACAGCGTCAGCCCGGGCTCGGTCGACACGCGCATGTGGGCCGCGGCCAGCGGCGGCGCCCCGGCCTCGATGACGGCGGAGGAAGTAGCCGAGGTCATCTGCTTCCTCGCTTCCGACCGGGCGCGCGCTTTGAACGGGCAGGACGTGCATGTCTACTCTTCGTGACTCGCGGCCGACACTGCGGCGAATGCTGCGGCCAACGTGCGTTGAGATCAATCTCGATTGTTTCGAGCGCAACGTTGATGTGATCGCGCGGTCATTGCCACAAGGCGCACGACTCGTTCCGGTGCTCAAGGCGGACGGCTATGGCCATGGTGCCGTGGAGCTGGCCAAGCGGTTGAAGCCCGATCGCGTGGCGATGATCGCGCTGGCGCTGCTCGAAGAAGCGCTGGAGCTGCGGCGTGCCGGGATCGCCCTGCCGCTGCTCGTGCTCGGGCCGCTGTCGAAGGAACAGATCGTGGTTGCGCTCGATGACGACGTCACCATCTGCGTCGTCGGTCCCGAGGAGCTCGATCTCGTCTGCGCCATCGCGCGTGAGCGTGACGTGGCCATCCATCTCAAGCTCGACTCCGGCATGGGACGGATGGGTGTGACCGTCTCCGAGCTCCCTCGGGTGATCGCCATGATCCGCGCCACCCCTCGGCTGCGTATCGCCGGAATCTACACGCATCTCGCGAACGCAGACGATGCCGAGGATCCCTTCACCCAGACGCAGATCGCCAACTACGACAGGATGCTGGCGACGCTCCGCGATAGCGGAATCGAAGCGCCGCTCCATCACTTCGCCAACTCCGCGGCCACGCTGCGCGGACTGGTGCGGCCCGGCGACTTCGCCCGCGTCGGCATCGCGCTCTTCGGCCCGCGGCCGATCACGATCGCCGCCGGCACGATCGAGCCTGTGCTCCGCTGGCGCACGGAGATCATGCGGCTGAGAGAACTTCCGCCCGGCCACGCCGTCGGCTACGGCACGACGTTCCACACGAAACGCCTCAGCCGGATCGCCACCTTGCCCGTTGGATACGCCGACGGATACGACCGCCTGCTCTCGAACAACGCCGACGTCCTCGTGCGCGGCCAGCGCGCTCCGGTGGTCGGCCGGGTGTCGATGGATCTCGTCACGATCGATGTCACGGACATCCCCGCCGCCGCCCTCAGCGACGAAGTGGTGCTCCTCGGCGACAGCATCACCGCGGAGGAGTTGGCGGTGAAGACGCAGACGGTCTCCTACGAAGTCTTTTGCCGGATCAGCGGGAGAGTGCCGCGGGTTTATCGGTAGTACGATTTCCTGTACCCTCCCTCATCGCCGAATGAACCTTCTCGAGCGCATCGGCCGCGTCTTCATCCGCCTCTTCGAAGAGACCGGAATCTGGTTCCGGATGCTGTTGCGGACGATCCTCTGGACGTTCCGTCCGCCGTTCGAAGGGATGGAGTGGTTGCGGCAGATGGTGCGCGTCGGCGTCGACTCCATCCCGGTGGTTTTTCTGACGACGATGTTCACCGGCATGGTGATGGCGCTGCAGACGTACAACGGTTTCCATCGCGTCCACGCCGAGAATTTCGTCGGCAGCGTCGTGGCGCTGGCCATGCTCCGCGAGCTCTCGCCGGTCCTGGTGGCGCTGATGGTGACCGGGCGCGTCGGCTCGTCCATGGCCGCGGAGATCGGGACGATGCGGGTCACCGAGCAGCTCGACGCACTGGAGGCGCTGGCCACCGATCCGGTGCAGTATCTCTTCGTTCCCCGCGTGATCGCCGGCATCGTGATGCTGCCTCTGCTGACAATCCTGGGGGATGCGCTCGGCGTCGGCGGCGGCTATCTCGTCGGCGTGAAACTGATGGGAGCGAACCCGGTGGTCTACGAGCAGAACACCTATCAATTCCTGACGATGAACGACGTCTGGAGCGGCCTGATCAAGTCGGCTTTCTTCGGACTGATCCTGACGCTCACCGGATGCGTGCGCGGTTACTACACGAAGGGGGGAGCCGAAGGAGTCGGACGTGCCACCACCGCCGCCGTCGTGAGCGCGTCGCTGATCATTCTTCTTGCCGATTTCTTTTTGACGAAGATGCTGTTTTGAACGCGCGGTAGCGGGGTCTCGTGGTTGCGTGGTCGCGCGGCCCCAACCACCCCGAGACCGCGAGACTCCGAAACCCCCAAGACCCTGAGACCAAAGACAAAACCAATGCCCGAACCCACCACCCCCGCCATCTCCCTCCAGCACGTCGACAAGACGTTTGGCGGGCATAAGGTACTCGACGACCTGTCGATCGACATCGGCCGCGGCGAGACGGTGGTGATCGTCGGTGGATCGGGCGTGGGCAAGAGCGTGACGCTCAAGCACATGATCGGCCTGATGAAGCCCGACAGCGGCCACATCCTGATCGACGGTCATGACATCTGCACGATGAAGGAAGTAGAGCTGAATCGCTTCCGCCGCAAGTTCGGGATGTCCTTTCAGGAAGGGGCGCTCTTCGACTCGATGTCCGTCTTCGAGAACATCGCCTTCCCGCTGCGGCGCCACACGAAGTTCACTGAGAAACAGATCGCCGCCCGTGTCGACGAATGCCTCGACCTCGTTCATCTGGAGGATGTGGCCTCGAAGCACCCGTCTGATCTGTCAGGCGGAATGCGCCGCCGTGTCGGCTTCGCCCGCGCCATCTCGCTGAAGCCCGAGATCCTGCTCTTCGACGAGCCCACCACCGGCCTCGATCCCGTGATCAGCGACGTCATCGCCGAGCTGATCGTGGAGATGGACCGGACCCTCAACACCACCACCGTGACCATCACCCACGACATGAAAGTAGCCTTCAAGATCGCCGACCGCGTAGCCATGCTCTACAAAGGCCGGATCGTCGAAGACGGAACCCCCGAACAGTTCCAGCAGTCGTCAAACCCCATCGTCCAGCAATTCATCGAAGGTCGGGCGGAAGGGCCGTTGACGGAGTAGGGTTTCTGGGACCAAGTGGCGCGTGTCGCAAGTTTTTGTCGCAAGTTGACGGGCCCGGCATGTCATAGCTCAGTGTCACAGCTCGTCACAGCTCGTCACAGCTCGGGGAGACCGCTACACCCGGAGCCGGTCCTTATTTTAGAAAGTTCCCGTTTTCTAAAATAAGGACCCGAATCTCACCCCGCTATTTCACTCCACTGAAATAAGGGGAATACCGCGACGAACATCGCCAAGCTCTGCCGTCCCGATCTCGCCTCCCTGGGACCCCGGGCGTCTCGCCCGCCGAGCTCGCGCTGCACCGCCGCTGATAGATTCCCGACGGTTGTCGAGACTCATGTCGCAAGTTGTCGCAAGTTTTGTCGCGAGTTTGTCATGAGTTACCCCGAATCCCCGCAGTCAGGCGGTATATGAGGTTGTTCGTTTCGCCTTGGCGTTTAACCAGCCCTCTCGCCTCGAGGGTCGCCAGATCGCGTTGCAGAGTGCGGCGGCTGACTCCAGGCAAAAGAATCTCCAGCGCACGAGTGTCGACAGCACCCGCCTCCAGCAGCAGCCTGATCACCGTTTCTTGCCGTTCATTCAGGCGATGCGTCTTTGCGATGACATCGCTCCGGATGGCTATCTCCCCCCGCTCTTTCACCTCGGCGAGCTGCGTGGCCAGACCCTCGACGAAGAATTCCAGCCAGCCGGTGAGATCCATCTCGTGCTCACGTACGCTCTGCAACGCGCGATAAAAGCGGCTGCGGTCGCGGTCATAGAACTCGCTGATCGTGAAGAGGCGCTTGAAGTTGTATCCGGAGCGATAGAGACAGAGCGTGGAGAGGAGACGGGAAGTTCGCCCGTTGCCGTCGACGAACGGATGAATATGGACGAGCTGGAACTGCGCGATGCCCGCCACGAGCACCGGATGAATGCCGCTCTCTTCCCGCAGCCAGCCCACGAGCTCCTGCATCAGCAAAGGGACGTCGATCGGAGGCGGAGGTGTGTAGACGATCTCCCGTGTGGTGCTGTTGGCGACGTAGTTCTGGATCGTGCGATAGGCGCCCGGGGCGCCGCTTTCGCCACGCACGCCTTGAACGAGCCGCTTGTGAATCTCGCGGATCAACCCCTCGGTGACCGGGTCGCCGCCGTTCAGATATTCGGAGACGAGATAGAATGCCTCGCGATAGTTGAGCAGTTCGCGCACATCGTCCGGCCGCGCGTCGTCGACTCGCTCGCCGGACCACAGCCTCTCGGCCTGCTCGATGGTGAGGTGCGTCCCCTCGATGTGGGTGGTGTGATGTGCCTCGAGCAGAAGAGCCCTCTGGCTCATCCGCCGCATCCACTCCTCGGACAGAGTGGCCGCCTCGAGAAAACCGCGCGCCCGCTCGATTGCCGTCAGACCTGCGGCGATGGCGTTCGAGATCGTGAACCTGGGCGGGAAAGGTGTCATGCCCTGCATGATATTGGAGGTACGCAGGCGTTCGTTCACCCCCCTTGGCTTCCGAACGTCGCGCCATCCGCCGAGGCCGCGCGAGCCTCACCCCAGATACCGCTCCTCGTTATGCCAGAACAGCGCCTCCGCCGCCGGACGGTCAGCCGCTTCCCGCGGCAGCCGGATCTCGGAGCCGTGCAGCGCGTAGTAATCCCTCCCGTTCTCGAACTCCTCCTTGATCCGTCGGCTGACCTCGAAGTGGTAGTCCGGCGTGACCGTGACGTAGCCGGCATCGAACAGTTTATGGATGTCGGCGCGGAAGAGGATGCCGTTGGTGAGCGAATGCTCCTGCACGTCGCGATAGTCGCGGATGTGCGCTGCTTCGAGGGCGGGAAGCGTCTTCTCATTCGTGACCGCGCAGCGCCGCCCGTATGAGTCGAGAACGGCGATGCGGAAGCTGCGCTGCCCGAGGCGCGGTCGGATCAGCGCCGGCTCGCCGTAACCGGAGCGGAGCGGCGCATCGGCGATCATGTCCACGCCCAGCGGCTCCGTCACGTCCGCGTATGGACCGATCCACTCCGGCCGCCTCGCCGCGCGCGCCATGCATTCGTACCAGATCCTCTCGCCCTCGCCCGAGGTGAGGTCGTAGCGTTTCCCCTGCACGATCGGCCCGCTGAAATCGTCAGGGATGCGAACAAACTCATGGTCGTCGAAAAAGACAGGCTGATTCACGAGGATGCACCCGATCCAGAAGTCCTGCTTCGGATCGGTGCTCATATCGAACCGCTGCCGGATCCGGAGCAGCCGCTGTCGCATGTCAGCGTAGGACGCCGCGCCGTTCGCATGTTGATACTCCTGCCAAACCATCGAGACCGGCAGCGTCGAAAAGTGCGCAAAGTACCCGAACCCGGCGATCACGTTCCGCGGCGCCTTCAGCTTGAAGAACAACGGCTCTCCCGGCTGCAGCGCCTTGAACGATGTCTCCGACCCCGGTTTCCAGAAGTTCACGTCATCGATCGGCGGCTCGATGCCGCGAAGGAACGTGAACCAGTCGTAGTCGGTGTTCGCGACGAAGCCGTGCATTCGTCACACCATGTACTTTGTCAGGTCGATTTTTTCCGCACCTTTGCGGCGATACATGGTGAAGTGACCACCCCTCCTCTTAATGCGGACATGCCAGTAGCGGCGATCGGGCGAAACTGTCTCATGCATTCCCGACAGCCAACTTGAGAAATCAGGGATCGGAATCAAAAGAATAGTCGCCGCATCACCGCACGCGAGTGCTACAAATCCTTGCCGAGCCTTATCCAGGTACTCCTTTTGGTACGGGTGGACCGCGAACCAGAAGCCACCTTCCGGAGCCGTTCCGTATGTTCGGGAGTACACGCAGACGATCCGTAACGAATCATCTGCCGAAGAGAATGTTCCCCGTGACCGTTGAATCAGCGGAGTGTGGAGTTTGGTTGCGATTCGCGAGGCAGATTCGCGTCCGACAGCCAGGATATCGAGTCGGGTGGTCGCAGCCTCATCATCGTCTTCTTCGATATCCGAACCTCCGATGTCTGCGGAGACGTTCGCAGGTTGTTCGGCGAGGGTGTCTTCGGCGGTTTCAAACACGAGATCGACGATGTCGTCAACGCGCGTGAACTCGTGGGGAATGAGGATCTCGCCCACTTTTCGCACAACGCTTGGATCGTCAAGCCGCTGACGAAGGTCGAGCAATTTCAGCAGGCCATCAATGCTGATCAGCCTCATTTCCCAAGCGTGACGAGATCCGCGTATCTCTGCCTCGAGACCTCCCGTGTCCTGGCGGCCAACGATGATCAGGCATGACGATTCGTCTTTAGGTATCGCTTCGTTCTCAATCAGCCGCTTCCGGTAACCTGCGACCGTGTTCAAGGAGAAGCGGTAGGCATCCGAGGTCTTCACTTCCACGACTAAGACGTGGCCGCTTTGCAAGGTCCAGAGGCCATCGTAGCCAATCTCGCCCGATACTCCTCGATACCTTCCTGGCCGCACGGAGAATCCGAGACGTCTTCCGATCTCGTTGATCACGTCCTGTAACGCAAATGCGGCGGCGGCAAACTTGTCTCCGAGCAGACATTCCGCACAGTAAGATTTCAGCTTCTCGGGGCCGACCCGCCCTAAGTACTCCCGAAACTCGCGCGATGTGTCGTTGTCCTCGACGAAGCGACCATCGCCGGCAAACGCGATGATCTGTTCGAGCCGCTTGTTCTCGATCGATGGATCCGATTGCCAAAGGTCCAGAAGTCGCATCTCTTCCTCGCTGGAGAGGGTAACACTCTCAGTGACCCACCAACTCACGGTTTCCTTGACCGCCAAGTTAGACCTTCGTCGCGCGAACCATAGGCGTGGGATCGTGCGATGATCAAGCAATCGTGACCACGCTTCACCGTCGAGAGCCTGAGAGAATCGGCAAAGTAGACGAGAGCACGTCCGCCCGGTTCCGGAACATCCGTCGCCACGGAACGACGGGCGAGCTAGAAGTACGCAAGCTTCTTCACGCGTTGGGGCATCGTTTCCGTGTACACAATCATGATTTGCTCGGTTCGCCAGACGTAGCGAACCGTTCGCGTCGTTGGGTTGTCTTCGTGCACGGCTGCTTCTGGCACCGCCACCCTGCCTGTGCTAGAGCGACTACGCCGAAGCGCAATCGGTCTTTCTGGGTTCAGAAGTTCAAGGCAAATGTGCGGCGTGATGCCAGGGTGGAAGCAGCTCTTCGCGGTCGAGGGTGGATCGTCATCATAGTGTGGGAATGTGAGATTCGTCAGAGTGCACACGCCGTAGGAAAGCTGCTCGGTCGCGCACTTCGCCGAGTCGTTGCGCCGAGGACTTATACTCGCAAAGAAACCAATTCGTAACATGCTCTGACTTAGATCGGAATCCGCCATGCCAGAAATCATTGAAGGTCCCGTCACTCGTGCGACGAAACAGAACCTCGTTCGTGGCGTGCGAGGTAAGCCACTTCCACCCGAAGCGGTGGAAGCCATCGCGCGCCAAGCCGGTGAGCTGATCGAAAAGGCTGCAAAACGGTACGACGAGGACGTAGCCGAGGGTGAGATCGGCTCGCAGGCGAGAGCATCTGCGTCGGAGGCTACGCCTATTGCCGGTCGTGGTCCAAGCGGTCTCCTTTACGGTCGTGTCCAGAGCGGGAAGACTGCCGCGATGACATTGGCTGCAGCGATAGCCTTAGACAACGGCTTTCGGATCGTTGTCATCGTCACCGCAAACAACGTCGCACTCGTTCGTCAGACCGTGGACCGTTTCAAGGCGGTTGCGGGTCCTCGAGTCTTCTCTACGTTGAAGGATCTCGCCGGCTACGAGTGGGAGGGCCAGGAGGGTGCTCTAAAACAGGACCTGCCACAGGACGGCCTCGTCATCGTGTGCGCCAAGGACAAGACTCACCTTCCGGCTGTGATACGACTCCTTCAACAGCTGGAGGCCGCCGCCGTTCCTGCTCTCATCTTTGACGACGAGGCGGATGCCGCTACGCCGGACACTACGCTGGGTGCACGGTCGGCTGGCCGTCAGAATGCTCCGGCCCACGAAAGCACAATGTACCGGAATGTCATCGAGAACACGGCGCCCGGGCAGGAGGGTGAGTCACTCCGCGAGACATTGCCACATCACGTCTTCGTGCAGGTCACGGCAACCCCTTATGTTCTGTTTCTGCAACGAGAAGACGCGCCGATTCGTCCGTCTTTCGTGCATCTGCTTGAGCCTGGAACCGGGTATTGTGGAGGGAATCGTTTCTTCGAGGACTTCGACCCAACGGAGCAGCCGACCCGACAGCCGATTGTAGTTGTGCCAGCCTCCGAGGCTCAAGTCTTGCTCGCCGCACGAAGTACCGTTCCTGCGGGTCTTGCTAATTCGTGCAATTTCTTTCTTCTGGCTGGCGCAGCGCACTCGATAATGCTGCGCGACGAGACGTTCCCTGAGAAGGGATACAAGCACCTGTCCCACACAAGCCCACGAATGGATCAACACGACCGAGTTGCGGACCTCATCAACGGTCACGTGCGAGCTACACGACACCAGCTGCGCCACCTAGACGCTCCAGAAACATCTGCGGCTTTCGAAAAACCATATGCGGAACTGCGCAGGACGTTAGGTACAGGGATTCCGCCGCTCGCCCGTCTATTGGAGGTCGCTTCTGATGCGATCGTTCAGGCCGAGGTAGTACGTGTGAACGCCCAAACCGGCAACCCGGAGTTCGGACCGACCTATAATTTCGTCGTTGGTGGCAATATTCTCGCGCGTGGTCTGACGATTGACGAACTCTTAGTAACGTATTACCTCAGGGAAGCCAAGACACCCCAGATGGACACCGTTTGGCAGCACGCCCGTATGTACGGCTATCGAGAGGGTCTCATGTTGTACACGCGCGTGTACTTGCCCTCACACCTCGCTACGTTGTTTCGCCAGATCCACGAGAGCGAAGAACAACTCCGCGGGTTGCTGACCGATCCTGAGTCGGTAGCGACCATTCCGATACTCACACCGGGGCGCGCGCGTGCTACGCGACCGGGCGCCTTGGAGGCCGGTGCACTACGAGTTTACGGCGGGGCGGCTGTAAAGCAGATCGTGCCCTTTTACGCCGTCACGGACATGACGCGGGTGGGGCAGTCTGCACACCGAATTGCGGAGATCTTGCGCGAAGCAGGTGTCCCTCTCGAAGAAGGTGCTCGGTTGGAACGGTTTAGGGATACGGCTCTCGATATCGCAAAGTCAATTATCAAGATCATCCCGATACGCGAGGACGACGACGGCCGCTGGGATACCGAAGCTGTCCTGGCGTTACTCGATGCAACGGCAGACCGTTATGGTGGCATGGTCTCTCTCTATGCACGACCCTTCGAGGCAGGAGAGGATGTCAACAAACGCCGACCGCGAGGCGTGTTGTCCGGGCCTGAGGTAACTATGTCTGAGGCGCGACGCAAGTTCGTTCTCGCACTCACCTATACTGGCGATCCAGCAGCACCAACGGCTTGGTACCCCACGCTGATCGTTCCTCCGGATCTCCCTGCGCACGTATTCAACCCGTTGTGAGCTGTAGGGAAGTCGCTGCGCATTCTTGACGTGGCAGTCAGCGCGAAGAACGAGAGGCCGGAGGAACCTCGGCCAGTGGACTGCTGCATGCAGCTCGGATCAGTTCCCTTCCAATGGCACGAGCGAGCGTCGGCGGAACCGCGTTTCCAATGAGCCGCCCCACACGTTCGAGGTAGACCTTCTCGGAGCGTCGGACGAACCGATATTGGACAGGGAAACTCTGGAGAAGTGCGGCCTCTCTCAGGGTGATGGAGCGATTCTGTTGCGGATGGCCGAACCGACCGCTTCCAAAACTATGCGCGAGTGTCGTTATCGTCGGCGCCGGCTCGTCCCATGTCATTCGCGCGTAGACGTTTTGATATGAGGCTCCACTCTTTTTTCGGTGACACCGCGCCCTGAGATGCTGAGGCCAATCTTGCCATGTGCCTCCCGGTTTCGATGCAAGTAACCGCCTAAAGTTGAGCGGACTCACCGATCGCGCCACATGAATACGGTCGTCTGGGTCAGCTTCGCCGGCCGCGACGGGCGGAAGTGAAAAGATAGCATCGCGCACGGTCCTGAAGTCGGGAGGAGACACCCCACCCTCGGGTACATTTACGTGGCCAAGGAGGGAGGCAAGGAGGACAAGCCGCCTCCGATGCTGAGGAATTCCGAAGCGGGGGCAGTATACGGATCGCCACGCAACGTCATACCCAAGACCTTTTAGCGTATTAACGAAGCGCTTGAAGACTGTCTTGTTTGCGAGGTCTGGCACGTTTTCCATCGTTACTAGTTCCGGCCTCAGTTCTTTCGTGTGGCGACCGAACGCGTCGAGCAGCGACCACTCCCGATCTAGCGAGTTATCGGTGCCCCGTCGGAACGGCGAGAACGGTTGACAAGGAGCGCAGCCAGCAAGAAGCCGAATACAGCCGTCTGGGTACAAATTCGACAACTTAGCGCTATCAATCTCGTTCACGTCAGCCTGGATGAAGGTGACGCCTCGATTGTTTGAAGTTAGCGGAAACTCGCAGGCTGGGTCTAGGTCGATTCCCGCGACGATGGAAATGCCTGCATCCTTGAGACCGCGAGTGAGTCCTCCAGCTCCGCAGAAGAGGTCTATCCCCACAATCTTGCGAGGGGCCTGGATGCTCGGCATGAGCGACATTGTAAATGGCTTCGGAGCAGCGATACTCGGTAAGTTTCTCGGGCTGGCCGCGCGGTAGATGGAGATGCGACCGAGGTGGAGCGCGATTGCTGCTGCTAGAGGAGGCAGAGAGCCCAGATCTTTAATCGCGAAAGCGCCTAGTCGAGCTTCATCCGCCGCACCCCCTCAACCGTGAAATCTCGGAGCAACTCGGCGATCGAGATCCGAAACGCTCGGCTGATACGAAGTGCGATCGTGAGGCTCGGCACCTTCGTTCCCCGTTCGAGGTCGCTCGTGTAGGTCGTGGTGATGCCAGCGGCTTCGGCGAACTGTTCCTGGGTCCAGCCGGCGGCGAGACGGAGCTGGCGCAGGCGCTTTCCGAAGATCTCTGCCTCGACGGCCATGCCGGGTTGAGCTTCAACGATCGTTGATGTAGACTCCATCGTCGATAGTTGATATTCGCCTGATTCGTCAAGACACGCAAAGGAGACGCCGATGATCCTGACTGCCACCCCCTCCCAGATCCGCAACCTCTTCCTCCACACCCGCCCCACCTACACCGTCGCCGAAGCGGCGGAGGCGATCGGGATGTCGGTCGATGACGTGCGTGGGTGGATGGAGGTGGGGGAGCTGGAAGGGGTGGATACGCGGGATGGGGTCGTGCTGCCGTGGGCGGAGCTGGTGTCGTTCGCGATGGGGTTCTGGGAGCAGGAGGAGATCGAGGAGGCCCTGGGGGCGGAGGCGGCGGAGGCCATTCCGGCGCTGCTCAGGCTCTGCGATCTGGAGGTGCGCATCCCGCGGCTGGAGGTGGTGGCGCTGGAGAGGCTGGCGGCGCGGGATGGGAAGTCGGTCGATGCGGTGCTGTCGGCGGAGCTGCGCGATCTGGTGTCGGCGCAGTCGGAGTGGCTGGCGTCGGTCATCCCGGGGTTCGCTTCCGCGCTGTCCTGGCCGTATTGACCGCGGCCGCTTCGCGGCGCGTTGTCGGTTGTCGGGTTGATTGCGCGGCTTGCTTGGCGTTCAGTTTGAGATCACAAATTGTGATCTCAAGTTGGCGGTTCATCCTCCTCGCGGCTGAGCTCCGCCTCGATCTCCTCCACGGACGGCAGGCTGCCCTGGAGGTTCTCGGGGAGCTTCTCGACAATTCTCGTCTCCCATCCGGCAACACCGATCGGCTTTTTCAGATCGCGCAACGCGTACTCGACGACGATCCTCTCCTTCGAACGGCATAGCAGGAGGCCGATGGTGGGCTTATCGCCGGGATGGCGCAGGAGATCATCAACCGCGGAGAGATAGACGTTCATCTGACCGACAAAGGCCGGATCGAAGGGGACGGCTTTCAGCTCGATGACCACGTAGCAACGCAGCTCGAGGTGGTAGAAGAGGAGGTCGAGGAAGTAGTCGCGGCCGGCGAGTGCGAGTTGAACCTGCCTGCCGACGAATGCAAAGCCGCTTCCGAGCTCGAGCAGGAAGCGCTGAATGTGATCGACCAGTGCCTGCTCGACCTCTCGTTCCCGCCGCGGGTCGGCGGTGCCGAGAAAGTCGAAGAGGTACGGATCCTTGAAGACCTGCGCGGCCATGTCCGAGTCGGCGGGCGGCAGCGTCGCTTTGAAGTTGGTTAGGGCTTTGCCGTGGCGCTGATGAGCGCGGCCGTCGATCTGCAACTCGAGGATGCTCCTGCTCCAGCCGTGTTTGATGGACTCTCCCACGTACCACTCGCGGACTTCGGGCTCTTTCACCCTCTGCAGGAGACGGATGATGTGGCCCCAGGGTAATCGTGAAACAAGCTGTTTCACTTTCTCTGACTCCGGGCAGGCCTCGGCAAAGCTGCGCATGAAGAGCAGGTTGCGCGTTGAGAATCCCTTCATGTCGGGATAGCCCTCGCGAAGATCCTCCCCAAGGCGCTCGATGACCCGCGCGCCCCAGCCCTCGCGTTCCTGCCGATCCAGGATCATCTTTCCAATGTCCCAGTACAGAAGAACCATCGCTGAATTGGCGGCCATGACGACGCGAAGCCGTTCCTCCTGGATGCGCCGTTTGATCGCGCCGAGGGTCTCGGCGTAGTCGCCAGGCAGGCCAGCGCGCGTTGGAGGAAGGGGGAAAGAGGCTCCGTCCCTCGTTTTCCCGCGCGAGCTCCGCGGGAGATTTGCGGCCAAGAGAGGAGTCTTTGTCGTCTTCTTCCTGACAGCCATTTCGTTCCGGGACAGTCTCTCACAGCGCAACGGCTTCCCGAACGATGCGGTTGCGGATTCGGGTCCTGATCCCGCGCTCGGTTACGACATCCACACGCCTGCCGATCGATTCGTTGAGCTCCATGACCAGGGCGCCGAGATCGAACAGGCTGCGCCCGGCATCGAGATCCACGAGCAGGTCAATGTCGCTCTCGTCGTCCGCCTCTCCTCGGGCGACGGAGCCGAAGACACGCACATTGGTCGCGCCGTGTTTCCGGGCGATGGCGAGAATCTCCTCGCGCTTCTCTCTGACGATGTCGGATGCGGTCATGACCTTCTTCTGCTCGTAGAACCCAGTCGCAGCGATGCGACATTCTCACAATACAGCTGGCGCGACTGGACGCCCGTCATCGACAGGAGGCTCGACGAATGCGCAGGCCCGGCGAAGCCGGCCTGAGATCCTCTGCCGTTTGAAGTCACAGATTGTGACCTCAAGTTGGGGCGGTTGGTTGTGCCTGCCCTCGGGGAGCTTCCCGACGATTCTCGTCTCCCATCCGGCAATTGTGCAATGGCCCCTTGCACAATTGTGCAATCCGGCCATGCGGTCGTGAAAGCCCGCATGTACTTCAGGCTTCGCCGGATGCGCGTCTTCCGGGCCTGGCGACACCTGCGATGGGAAGGAGCCGTCGATCGTCGCTTTCCACAGTCGCGCACGAAGGCAAGCCGGGCGCCGGTCGGACTGAGTGCGGGTTGCGAGGCGTTGCCACGACCGGTGACGACGGTGAGGCGCACCAACGCCGCGCGCGCAGCAACGCGAGCTGCCGGTGCCTTCGTCGCGGCCCCGGGCGCTCTTTTCCTGCCCACGCGTACATCGGTTTCATTCATGTGTAGTTCAGGCTGACCCCCGCGCGCATCGTTTTGATCTGCGCGCGCATCATTTTGACCCCCGCGCGCATCGTTTTGATCCTCGCGCACGTCGTTTTGACCTGCGCGCACATCGTTTTGATCCCCGCGCACATCGTTTTGACCTGCGCGCGCATCGTTTTGATCCTCGCGCACGTCGTTTTGACCTGCGCGCGCATCGTTTCGACCTGCGCGCACATCGTTTCGATCCTCGCGCGCATCGTTTTGATCCTCGCGCACATCGTTTTGACCCCCGCGCGCATCGTTTTGATCCTCGCGCGCATCATTTTGAC